>OJJJ01000009.1_pt1 | contig 235009 bp, 210 predicted proteins | sample 1596311 | NCBI WGS metagenome assembly OJJJ01 (sample SAMEA4350140, study PRJEB24818) | metagenome | biome: human; feature: gut; material: faeces | place: Denmark | collected 2013-09
TTTCTACGCCAGCGGTGTAGCCCACTTCCGGGTGGCCCGGCGTCTTAGAGTGCAGCTGACGGAAGTTTTTCAGCTCTTCGATCGGCAGATCATAACCGGTGAGGTGCAGCAGGCTGTAAATCAGCATCGAGCCGTGGCCGTTGGACAGCACAAAGCGGTCGCGGTCGGCCCAGGTCGGGTTGTTCGGGTTATGTCGCAGGAAGTCCCGCCACAGGACCTCCGCAATGTCAGCCATCCCCATCGGGGCACCGGGGTGGCCGGATTTGGCTTTCTGTACCGCGTCCATGCTCAGCGCACGCAGCGCGTTGGCGCACAGACGGCGGGGGGTTTTCGTGGTGTTCATGAGCTTCTTTCCCTGCCCTTACAGCATCTGCTGAATCTGGTTTTCCAGTTTGACCTGATCGACGGCGAACAGCCGGATACCTTCCGCCAGTTTTTCCACCGCCATCGGATCCTGATGATGCTGCCAGAGGAACGCCGCCTGCGTCATCGGGCTGGGGCGAGTTTCCGTGACGCAGCCTGGCGCCAGCTGGCGACTCAGCGTCCCTGCACTGGCGGCCAGCTCATCGAGCAGCGCCGGGGAGATGGTCAGACGGTCACAGCCCGCCAGCGCCTGGATCTGCTCAATGCGGCGGAAGCTAGCCCCCATCACCACGGTGTCGTAGCCGTGAGATTTGTAGTACTGATAAATCTGGCGCACGGAAACCACGCCCGGATCGCTGTCGACCTGATACTCAGCCTGCGGCTGGTTTTTCTGATACCAGTCATAAATACGCCCGACGAACGGCGAGATTAAAAAGACGCCCGCTTCGGCGCAGGCCCGCGCCTGTGCGAAGGAGAACAGCAGGGTCAGATTACAGTTGATGCCGCTCTGCTCCAGCTCCTCTGCGGCGCGAATGCCCTCCCAGGTGGCGGCGAGTTTGATGAGGATGCGCTCCGGCCCAATGCCGTTCTTTGCATACATCTGGATAAGCTTGCGCGCTTTCGACACGCACATCCCGCGATCCCAGGCAAAACGGGCATCGACTTCGGTAGAAATACGCCCCGGCACGTGACGTAGCACCTCAGTGCCGATATCCACCGCGACCTGATCACAGGCGTTAATCAGCTGGGTTTCTGCGCTGCCGCCCTGCTGACGCGCCTTGCCGATTGCGTCGGCAATCAGCGCCTGATATTGCGGGAGCTGCGCGGCCTTCAGCACCAGCGAAGGGTTGGTGGTGGCATCCTGCGGGGCAAACTTTTTAATCGATTCGATATCACCGGTATCGGCCACCACGGTGGTATATTTTTTCAGCTCGTCTAACTGGCTCATAGTCTGTTCCTTATATTACGACTGCGGATATTAATCTCTGGCGTGCTGGTGTTCGTAATAGTCGATACGCTCCACTTTTGACGCGGAGCCGCCGCCTTCATATTCGGATTCAAGCCAGGCCTGAATAATTTTTTTGCCCAGCTCCGGACCAATCACGCGCGCGCCAAGGGTAATAATCTGCGCGTTATTACTTTTGCGCGCCCGCTCGGCGGAGAAAGTATCGTGGCATTGGGCGGCACGTACTCCCGGTACTTTATTCGCCACAATGCTCATCCCAATACCGGTGCCGCAAATCAGGATGCCGCGATCGTGCTCGCCCTGCTTTATCGACATCGCCACCGCATGAGCAACATCCGGATAGACCGTACTGCCCTGGCGTTTATCGCTGCTGTAATCCGCGACCTTCATCCCGAGCCCATTCAGATAAGCGACGATAGCGTCGCGGAAAGCATAGGCGGCATCATCCGCACCAATAGCGATTGTTTTCATGATAATTTCCTTAATTTAGCTCCAGGTCTTAATTTAGATCCTGATAGAAAGATATTCGGTCACCACGCTGGATATCATGTGGTGATTGACCACACAGATGTACCATCCCCGGTAATTCAGCCGTTGCAGCACCATCAAAATTTAAAGTGATATGGCCAAGCTGTTTTAAATTTGCCGTTGCAACACTACCTACCGCCGTCACCCGATAAATAGCCTGATTTATTTTCATTATCTGCCCGGGTGATAATTCAGCCGTTAGCTCACTGCCCCGGTGTACCGCGCAATACATCGCAATATCGTCAGGAACGGGCTCAGAGAATAAGATTAGCTTCTGTTCCTGCAGATAGTTTTCAACATACTCCCCGACAGCCGTGATAAGTAATGAATACAACGGCACAGTCATATTATTTGTTTCCTTTTGCGGCATGAGAAGATAATGCCACCTTCTCTTCACTGCTCTTTTCTTTCACCGGTTCAACCACCGGCGCGCGCTTTTTCAGACGTTTATCAAACCAGGCCACCAGTACCGGCGCGGTAATCATCGTGATGATGCTCGCCGTCGCCAGCTGTGCGGTGGCGGCATCAACGTACATCGCCAGCGAGGGGTCGGCTTGAGCGACCATTGCTGGCGTCAGCGCCGAGCTGGCTGCCGTCGTACCCAGCGCGGCTCCCAGCGCGGTTTTCTTCTTCAGGAACAGGTTGTAGATAAAATAGAACACAATGCCGGTCACCGCAGAGATAATGCCGAGCAGGATCCCCGACAGACCGGCGGTAAATACCGTGTTGATACTGGAATTGGCGCCGATAGCAAACGACATAATAATAATGATTAGCGGCTGAGCGGCGGCGCACAGCTGTTTAAAGCGCTCATCAAGGTTGCCCCACAGCATCCCAATCAGCAGCGGGATCAGCATCGACAGCAGCGCGGCGAAAGGAATATTGGCCAGGCCGCTGACCCCCAGCACCATCATAGTAACAAACGGGCCGTCCTTGACGCAGAAGACGGAGATCGCCCCGGCGTCGCTGGCATCGCCGTAGTTGCTGCACAGCGCGATATACAGCGAGCTGTTGGAGCTGGTTAAACAGGCAATCAGCGCCAGCGTGGAAATCCCGAGGAAACCGTTAGGGCCGAACAGCGCCCCCGCAGCCCACACTGCCAGCGCGCCGGCGAGACATTTAAGGAATAGCAGTACCGCACCTTTATAAAGCGGCAGCCCGGCCTGACGGATATTAATCGAGGTGCCGCAAATGAGTAGGAAAATCCCCATCATCGCGCTGGAACCGACTTTGAATAATGCGGTTGTCGGGCCGCCGATGCCCAGCACTTCGGGGGCCAGGGTATTAATAAAAATCGCCGCAAGCAGTGGGATAATAATTAAACCGCCTGGCACCTTATTCATCTTTTCAAGTATATTTATGTTCATAGGGTAACTCATAAATTATGATTTGACAGAGATAACGACGCAATACTACCCAGACGACCATTACGCCGATTTTTATTTATATGAATTATTAATTATTGCTGTGCTTCTTTATAAATTCTTTCGACAATGGTGCTAATAATATCATCCGGCCCGGTTAAACCGCCTTTGCCAATGCAAATCAGGCCGGCATAATCGCCGCCGATAATACGCACCATATCGGTTTGCGGTATCACATAGTCAATCATTTCAATTCCCGTGGCGCCGAGTTCTTTAAGAACATTCACCATCGTGTCGCCACCGGTCATATACAGACCTTTAATTTCTCCCGACGCGCAGCTAAGCACTTCACGGACAATATTCCCCAATCCCTGGTTAATATTTTTCGCAGCCTGACCGTGCGCCAGACCAAAGCGCTGTTCTTCTTCCTGTAGATCCAGCAGTCGTCCGGTTAACGCTGATTCAAAAACGAATATGGCGTTCTGCTGCGCCGGTACGCACTGCCGGGCATGCTGTACCACGCGATTAACTTCGATTTCAGCGGCGTTTTTCCTGTCGACCAACAGTTCGGCGTCAACGGGGATGTGGCAAACCCTTTCATCATTGGCGATCAGATGCTGGAGCTGCTTTTTCGTCACCGGCGTTGCGCTACCGGCAACCACAAGAATCGATCCGCGCTGGCTTTCCGCTGCCGTCGTCGCTGATACGCTACTTCGCGTCTCCCGCATCAGGCCACGACGCACCGCCAGTCGTTCGGTAAAGGGGCCCGGGTCGACCGCCAGTACGTTCCAGTTCAGCGCAACCACCGCCCCGGCAATCGCATCGACATCTTCCACGGTAATGGCATCGACCACAATCACCCGCACGCCGCGCTGCTGCTGTTCCTGGAGATCCTCCTGCAACTGCCCCTCGCCTTTCATCACCGAGGCCAGCGCGATATGTCCAACCTGATGATGAGTCTGCGCCGCCAGCAGCCCCGGCACCCAGGACTCGGTAACCGGAGTGCGTACATCGCGTGCCACATCTGTGCGTGAAAGCGCGACGGAGTCAATCACCGAGTAGCCGCCAACCAGAATACGCCGCGACTGCGGCATAGCCGGCACCACAACGGCAACCGTTTCCAGCGGCAGTTGCTCCAGCATGGCGTCGATTTCAAAACCTATGCCGCCGCGCAGGGTGGTATCGATACGCTTGGTAAAGTAGTGCGCGCCGCGGGTCTGCAGCTGTTTCACCGCGGCGCTGACCTGCTGCTGGGCTTCCGCTTTCGGCAGAGGACGGCTGTCGCTGCTGACCACCATCGCCGGATACTCCACCTCATTGCGAGCGAAGGATTCGGTATCGAAGAACGCGGCGGTTTTTAAACCGCTGCGCGCCAGTAATACCCCAACGGTGGTCGCACCGGTCAGATCGTCGGCGACGATCCCCAGCTTACCGCCTTCCCCTTGCGGCCAGACCATTTCGATGCAGGCCGGCGTCACGCCGGAAACATAGATGCCTTCATGAATAAACTCCGCCAGCGGACCGCTTTTACCGGTTGGATGCAGGTTGATAGTCGGAATACCCCGTTTCGGATAGAGCCCACAGCGCAACGTACCGCCGCAATCAATAACCATCAAACCAATTTCGTCTTCCGGTGGCTCGCCGTTCTTAAAGACGTCAACGGAAGGCCAGCCGGTCAGCTCACTCAGTCGTTCAACAACCGGGGGAACCAATCCCCCGGTGATATAAGCAATCTTTTTGCTCTGATGGATATCAATCGTCAGCGGCCCACCCCAGCCTTTACTGCCTTTGCTAATCAACAGATGCTTTTCCATCTCTTTGTCCTCATTGATTCGCATTAACGCCCGCGATTATTGATGTTTCATTTTCCAGTAACGCGCCGCGACCAGCGTCGATTCCAGCATGCTGACGGTTCCTGCTTTGCCAGTACCGGCAATATCGAAAGCGGTCCCGTGGTCAACGGAGCTGCGCATAAACGGCAGGCCGAAGGTGATAGTAATGGAGCGTTCAAAGTCGAGGGTTTTGCAGGCGATATGCCCCTGGTCGTGGTACAGGGAAAGGATCGCGTCATAACGTCCCTGCTTGCCAAGATGGAATACCGAATCCGCCGGAACCGGGCCAATCGCATTGATTCCCATCTCCTGCGCCGCCTTCACCGCCGGAATCAGGTTGTCCGCTTCCTCGTGACCAAACAGGCCGTTATCAGAAGCGTGCGGGTTAAGCGCCGCAACCGCGATACGCGGATTGGCAATTTTGAGGGCGGTGAACTCATGGTGAATTTGCTGTACGCAGGCCAGCACGCGTTCTTTGTTGGCATAATCACACGCCGCTTTCAACGCCATGTGGCGACTGACGAAGAACACCCGCAATTTTTGAACATGAAACATCGTCAGGCCATAATCTGACTGCGTTTCAACCTGATAGATCTCGGTATGACCCGGTAATTTACAGCCTGCCAGCTTAATCGCTTCTTTATGAATCGGCGCCGTCGAGACCACATCAATCAGGCCTGCTTTACCTAATTCGATGGATTTCATCACATAATCTAGCGACATTTTTCCCGCCAACTGCTGCACTTTTCCCCATTCAATGCTGTCGCAATCGTAATCGCCGGTTTCCATCACATCGATGGTTCCCCAGCGATACAGCGCTTCCTCCGGGTGTGTGATTTTGTTCAACGCAAAATCACATCCCATGATCTTCATCGCCCGGGCGACAATGGGGATCGATCCAATCAGAAAAGGTTGGCACTCGTCGTACACGCTTTTATCCATCATGGTGGCAACGGTGATCTCCGGGCCGATCCCAGCAGGATCGCCGATAGTGATTGCGACAACAGGTTTTTTTTCTTGTGACATCGTGGGCCTCTCGTAGTTGAACGTCATTTTGTTCATATGTTCACTTGCTAATCATATGAGCAAAACATTACCTGAGGATTAAGAAGATATTGGTGATCTTTGTCACATAAAAAAATCAACCGAATTATTTAATAAAAAAATGTGATCTAACATATGTTCACACAGTGATAAAAAGTTCAATCTTTCACAGCGGTGAATAAACCATGTTCACAACGCATTGATTTACTTACGATGGAGAACGAAAGATGAAGACAATTTGGTTAGGCACCAGTTGGAAGATGAACAAGCCGCTTTCCGAAGCGATGCAATGGTGCGAGATTTTGGCGCAGCGTCTGGGGCAGGTTGTTCATCCGGATATTCAGCCTTTTGTCATCCCTCCTTTTACGGCCATTCATCCGGTCAGCCGCTATTTGCAGGAGCGACATATTCGCTGTCTGACCGGCGCGCAAAATATGCATGAAGCCGACAGCGGTCCATGGACAGGTGAAATATCCGCAGACATGCTGCTGGAAGCGGGAGCGACGCTTGTTGAGCTCGGTCATTCCGAACGACGCGGTGCCTTCAACGAAACCGACGCCGCCATTAACAGAAAGGTCCATAGCGCGTTGCGTCATGGCTTGCGTCCGCTGATATGTATTGGCGACAGCGCCGAAGAGAAAAGCTGGCAGGTCTCGCGCGAAACGGTCGTCCGTCAGATGAAAATCGCCCTTCATGGCTTAAGCCGGCAGCAGGTTGTAGACACGCTTGTTGCCTATGAACCAATCTGGGCGATTGGCGAACAGGGTACGCCGGCCCGTCCGGAGCAAGCAGGAGAGATCCATCGGGCGCTACGCCAGGGGCTATGTGAACTTTTTGGTCAGGAAACCGGGCTGCAAATCCCCCTGCTCTACGGCGGCAGCGTTAACAAGCAAAATGCGGTGGAATTACTGCAACAAGAGGATGTCGACGGTCTCTTCATTGGCCGGGCGGCCTGGGACGCCACTGGCTATTGTGAAATCGTTCAACGCGTTACACAGGAATTTATTCTTAAGTCGCAGTAATATTAGGCGGACATCAGAGATGGAAACACCAAACGATGACTGAACAAGACCCAGATTATGCACTGCTGACCGAAATTGCCGTGGCCTATTATGACCAGGAACAAACTCAGGAAGAGATTGCCCAGCGATTCGGCATTTCACGGATTAAAGTCGGTCGGCTGCTGAAAAAAGCCCGACAGGAAGGGATTGTGGAGATCAGCGTGAAATATCACCCGGTCTTTAGCTCGCAGATAGAGCAGCAGTTTATTTCCCATTTCGGCATCAAACGCGCCTTAATCGCCCTGGACCACCATGATGAAGACGAACAGCGTCAGCAGGTGGCGGCGTTGGTCAGTAACTACCTTGCCGGCATCTTAAAGAATGATATGACGGTGACCGTCGGACAAGGGCGCAATGTGGCTGCCGTCGCCAACCACGTTGGGATCTTCCCGGAGCGGCACTGCCGTTTTATCTGTGGAATCGGCGGAACCAAACGCGACAACCAGCTCATAGATGCCGATCACATCAGCCGTAACCTGGCACGTAAATTTAACGGCTTCAGTGAAACGCTCTACGCCCCTGCATATGTTGAAACTCCGGAGTTGCGAGCGGCATTTATGCAAAACCGCCTCATCAAAGCGACCCTTGAGCAGGCCAGCAAAGCTGACGTTGCGATAATTGGTCTCGGCGATATGAATGAGAACAGCTTTATGGTTCAGCTCGGCTGGTTTTCCCCCAAAGAGATTGCGACAGCCCGGCAGGATCAGGGAGTGGTGGGAGATATCGCCGGATACAGTTTTTTCAATATCCAGGGGAAACCGGTCGATACCGTTATGAACGATCGGGTTATCGGCCTGAGTCTTGAACAACTGCGGTCCATCCCCTGCGTCATTGCCATCGCCTCGGAAAGTACCAAAGCAACGGCGATACTCGGCGCCCTGCGCACTGGCGTCATCGATGTCCTCGCCACCAGCGCGTCCAACGCCCGCGCGGTCATCAATATGCACAAAGCGTTATAAAACGTGGCGCGTGGTGCGGCCTGCATAACCGGGGAGCGCTGGCCGTTGCTCCGGTTTGCCGCCTGCTCTGCTGTCATACCCGGCGGGAACGATCGGGCCGATATGAAACAGGCCGCCTATGAAAAACATAGAGCGGCCTGGTGTCTTTCGCGCCCGGCAATCAACGCCATCGCGCGACGGAATCAGAGATCTTTCAACAGCCGGTCGACGAATGCCGGTACAACCTCGCTCGCCAGACCGTAGTGTTTTTCGGCAAATTCGCTGCCGACCTGGCTGGGTTCGAGGTTGAGCTCCACGGTATGCGCTCCCTGCAGACGGGCTTCATGCACGAAACCTGCCGCCGGGTAAACGTGCCCGGAAGTGCCAATGGCGATGAAGATATCGGCATCGGCCAGCGCGTTGTAAATGTCATCCATCCCCAGCGGCATCTCCCCAAACCAGACCACGTGCGGGCGCAGCGGCGCCGGGAACTGACAGCAGTGGCACTTATCTTCCGCCGTGACGTCTCCGGTCCACTCCAGCACCTGTCCGCTCCACGAACAGCGCACCTTCAACAGCTCGCCGTGCATATGAATCACCCGGCGGTTTCCCGCGCGTTCGTGCAGGTTATCAATGTTCTGGGTGACCAGCACAAATCGATCGCCCAACGCCGCTTCCAGCCGCGCCAGCGCCTGATGTGCCGCATTCGGCGCTATCTCGGGGCTCTGCAGCTGCCGGCGACGGGCGTTATAAAATGCCTGCACCAGCGCAGGATCGCGGGCGAAGCCTTCCGGCGTCGCCACATCTTCCACCCGGTGCTCTTCCCACAAACCATCGGCCGCGCGAAACGTTTTAATACCTGACTCCGCCGAAATGCCGGCGCCGGTCAGCACCACAACCCTGGGTTTATCTACTGTTTCCACAGCCGCCTTATCCTCTTTAAAAAAAATCCGCTGGCGCAGACGTTCACGCAAGCGACGTTTATTGCGACGAAAACGGCTCAATCGGTGTAAGCGGCGCGACAACATAGCTCCCCCTGTGGTTAATGAGTCAAATGAAGGAAGGCCGCACCGCGCATACCTCCGGCATCGCCATGGCGCGCACGTTCAATACGCGGTACCCGGGCAACCGGAAGTAAATGTCGCGGCAGGCGCTGCGCCAGCCCTTCGCTTATGGCAGTAAAGTTAGACAATCCTCCGCCAAGCACCAGCAGATCCGGATCAACGATAGTCAGAATATTACCCAGACAGACCGCCAGCAGGTCAAGATAGCGTTCGACGTGCTCACGCGCCCGCGCATCGCCCTGCTGCCAGAGCGCCACGATGTCGGGTGAAGTCAGGGTGTGTTGATAGAAATGTTCATAGAGCCAGGCAAAACCGCGGCCGGAGAGATAGTTTTCAATGCAGCCCAGCTGGCCGCAGCCGCAGCGGGTGAGCGGGAAATCACGCCCCACCACCTCCAGCGCATCCACCGGCAGCCGGATATGGCCAAATTCACCGGTAATATAGCTATGTCCGGTAATCGATTTACCGTTGAGGACCAGGCCGCCGCCCACTCCGGTACCGAGAATCAGCCCCATGACCAGCGGATATTGCGTAAATTCATCGTCCCAGGCTTCGGAGAGAGCAAAGCAGTTGGCATCGTTATCCAGACGGACTTCACGCCCGAGCCGGGCGCTCAGATCGCTGCGCAGCGACTGACCGCTGGCAGCGGGAACGTTGGCGGCATACAGCGTGCCGTCCGCAGTTTCCGGCATTCCCGGAATCCCAATCCCCACCGTCCCCTGACAGTCAAAGCGACTGTCAGCTTCATGGACCAGCGCCTCTACCGCCTGCAGAAAGTCGGCATAACTCTCCTTCGGCGTGGCAACGCGTTTTTCCCACTGCAATCGCCGCGCGCTATCAAACACGCCCAGCGCTATTTTGCTGCCACCAATGTCAAATCCGTAGTACATAGCAATTCCTCTTTACTGACCGAAAAGGTCAGGACGTAAAGAGTGGACGACAGAAGTTCTTGTAGGTCCGCGCAAGCGAAGCGCCAGCGGGCGCAATGTCAGGCGGCGGCTTCGCCTTACCCGACCTACGAGTTCATCCCCCGCAATCCACTGAATTACTGGCCACTCAGCACCCTCGCCGGGTCTATGCGGCTGGCGCGGCGGGCGGGATACCAGCTGGCCAGCAAACTCAGCAACAGTGCCGTCACCAGCACATAAATAACATCCAGCCAGTGCAGTTCAGACGGCAGGAAGTCAATAAAATAGATGTCGCCGGACAAGAATTTGTGCCCGATCAGGTATTCGAGGCCGTTGATGATGGACGTCAGATTCAGCGCACAAATGACGCCGATCGCCACGCCAATCAGGCTCCCGACCGAACCGGCAAGCAAACCATACCAGACAAAAATGGCGCGGATCAGGCCATCTTTCGCCCCGAGCGTGCGCAGTACCGCAATATCGCTGCTTTTATCTTTCACCGCCATCACCAGGGTGGAAACGATGTTAAAGCAGGCCACGCCGATCACCAGCACCATCGCGAGGTACATAATGGCGCGGATCATCTGAATATCACGATACATATAACCGTAAGTCCCGATCCAGCTTTTGATGTAAACGTAGCTGTTGGTCACTTCGCCGGCATCACGCACCAGCGTGTTGGCGTGGAACACATCGGTAACTTTAATCGCAATCCCGGTCACGCTGCCAGCCATCTCCAGATACTGTTGGGCATCGCTCATCGGGATCATCGCAAAACTGTGATCGAGCTGGCCGCTGAGCTGCAAAATCCCGGTCACATGCAGCCTGACGCGTTTCGGCTGCAGGAGCTGATGTTCGGCGTCAGAGTTGGGGATCATGATGGAAACCCAGTCGCCCTGCTTCACGTGCAGCGCATCCGCCACCCCTTTACCGAGAATGACCTGCTGTTCGCCGGCTTTAAAATTAGCCCACGCGTTATTCTGAACAAACTGAGGCAGCGAACTCAGGCGGCTTTCCTGCTGCGGATCGACACCCTTGACCTGAATGGCGCGCATGTTGCTGCCGCTCTCCACCAGCCCGGTGAAGTTAATATACGGCGCCGCGGCAACGATCCCTTTAACCTTTTCCACCTTCGCCAGCGCGTCGTTCCAGTTGGTCCACGGCTGCTTCACCGGCTCGATTTCGCCATGCGGCACCACGGCCAGAATTCGGTTGTTCAGCTCACGTTCAAAACCGTTCATTGCGCTGAGGCCGACGATCAATACCGCCACCCCGAGCGCAATCCCGATGGTTGAAATCACCGAAATCAGCGACACCATGCCGCCACGCCGCCGCCCGCGGCTAAAACGCAGGGCAATCAATAACGATAACGGAGAAGTCATTATCTGGCCCCCATCAGGGTCAGTTCCGCGTCCAGATGGCCATCACGCATCTCCAGCTGGCGATTCATCCGTTTGGCCAGTTGCAGGTCGTGGGTCACCACCAGAAAAGCGGTGCGCTGGGCAACGTTCAGTTCCCCCAGCAGCTGAAAAATACTGTCGGCGTTGCGGGCATCGAGGTTACCGGTCGGCTCATCCGCCAGCACCAGCCGCGGCTTGTTGACCAGCGCCCGGGCAATCGCCACCCGCTGGCGCTCGCCGCCGGATAGCTCTGACGGGCGGTGGTTGCTGCGGTGTTCCAGCCCCACGGCATGCAGCATCGCCTTAGCCTGACGTTCAATATCCGCTGCTTTCTGTTTGCCAATCAGCAGCGGCATTGCCACGTTTTCAAGGGCGGTGAAATCCGGCAACAGGTGGTGGAACTGATAGATAAAACCCAGTTCACGGTTACGCAGGTCGGCTCGCGCGGCCGCAGAGAGCCGGTTCATCGACTGCCCGGAGAAGATCACATCGCCGGAGGTCGGCGTATCCAGTCCGCCGAGCAGATGGAGCAGCGTACTTTTCCCGGAACCCGAGGTACCGACAATCGCCATCATCTCCCCTTCCTCAATGCTGAAGCTGACATTGTGCAACACGTCGGTTTGCACAGTGCCTTCCTGATAGCGTTTGCACAGATTGTCGCATTGCAGCAGGATCTTATTCATAACGTAAAGCCTCAGCGGGTTGAGTGGCGGCAGCGCGCCAGGAAGGATACAACGTTGATAACAATGCCAGCACCATGGCCACCAGAACGATAATCGTCACCTGTAAAGGCTCGATTGCGACCGGCAGCGCAGCGCCGTCAAGGAACGCGCCGATAATCGGCATTAAATTATTTAACTGGCTGGCAAGCAGTACGCCGAATGCGGCGCCAAGCAAAGCGCCGACGATCCCGGCGCTGGCCCCCTGGACCATAAAGACCAGCATAATCTGTCGCGGGGTTAGCCCCAGGGTTTGCAAAATCGCCACCTCGCCCTGTTTTTCCATGACCATCATCCCCAGCGAGGTAATGATATTAAACGCCGCAACGGCCACGATCAGGCTCAGCAGCAGGCCCATCATATTTTTTTCCATACGCACGGCCTGGAACAGCTCGCCTTTCCGCTCGCGCCAGTCCTGCCACTTCGTTCCCTGCGGCAGCGCCTGCTGGCTGAGAGTATCCACCTGCAAAGGCTGACTCAACCACAGACGCCAGCCGGTAATGTTACCCAGCGGGTAGCGCATCAGGCGCGAGGCGTCGTCGATATTGGTCAACATCTGATAGCCGTCCACTTCACTGTTGGCGGCAAAGGTGCCGATAACGTTAAACAGTCGTTGGCTGGGCACCCGCCCCATTGGCGTGAACTGACTGGCTGAGGGCACCATGACCCGAATCCGATCGCCGCGGTTGACCCCCAGCTGACCGGCAAGCTGTTCGCCCAGAATAACGTTATATTTCCCGGCCTGAAGATCGCTTTGCTTCACGTTAACGAGATAGGGAGTGAGCGGATCGTTTTGCGTCGGGTCGATACCCAGCATCACGCCAACTGCGACGCTGCGGGCGCTTTGCAGCACCACATCGCCGGTCGTTAATGGCGCAATACGCGTAACGCCCTGTAATTTGATGGCGCTTTCCGGCAGTTGCTGAGGGTTCACCGAGCCCTGCTGTGCGCTGATCATGGCCTGCGGCATCAGCCCCAGGATGTTGTTCTGCAGCTCGCGCTCGAAGCCGTTCATGACCGAAAGCACGGTCACCAGCGCCATCACGCCAAGCGTAATGCCGATGGTGGATAGCCAGGAGACGAAACGACCGAAGCGGTCGGCTGCGCGCCCGCGCATGTAGCGAAGGCCGATAAAGAGTGCGGCAGGTTGGTACATGTAATCCATCTGGTTGCTGATAGCCGATGCACGAGTATATATGGCATAGCACAACGCGTAAATCACTGAAACGGTAAGTTTTTGTCGCGTAATAAGAAAAAAGTAAAGATAAATCAAATGGATATTTGATTAGTCAGCGCATATCTATCAGAATCTTTCCCCGTGGCGGGTCCTCTCACCGTCAATCAGGTTGGCGAATACGGGTCAATCGCGGATAATCATCAACATTGAATATTAGCGGTTTGCCCTTATATACCCGTCATACTTCAAGCTGCATGTGCATTGGCGACGCTGGTTTACCCGAATCACTTACCTGCGTAAGCTCATCGGGTCGCAATCGGCAAAATGAGGGACCACTTTGTCCCTCGCCAGAGGCATCGTCGACTGTTCAGGTTCGTTCCTGGCGAATTTGTCGCTCACTTGCCGCGTAACCTGGCCTATGGCCTTGTCCCTTCGGGGTCAGTGCAAGCGCTGTTCAACAATGCCTGAGGTGTTTTTGAGCAGCAATTCGAAATATTTAGGGTACACATATCGAGCGAATCAAGAAGGGATCCTGATAACAGCTATGCCTCAACAATACCGATACACACTGCCGGTCAAGCCCGGCGAACAGCGGCACCTCGGTGAATTAACCGGCGCGGCTTGTGCCACGTTGGTTGCGGAAATGGCCGAGCGCCACGGTGGGCCGGTTATACTCGTCGCCCCCGATATGCAAAATGCCCTGCGCCTGAACGATGAAGTTCGCCAGTTTACCGACAGCATGGTGACGGGCCTGGCAGACTGGGAAACGCTACCTTACGATAGCTTCTCGCCGCATCAGGACATTATCTCTTCCCGCCTCGCCACTCTCTATCAATTACCCACCATGCAGCGCGGCGTGCTGATCGTGCCGGTCAGCACACTCATGCAGCGCGTCTGTCCGCATAATTTCCTCCACGGACACGCGCTGGTGATGAAAAAAGGCCAGCGTCTGTCGCGTGACGCCCTGCGCACTCAGCTGGACAGCGCCGGCTATCGCCATGTGGATCAGGTAATGGAACACGGGGAGTACGCCACCCGCGGCGCCCTGCTTGACCTGTTCCCGATGGGTAGCGAGCAACCCTACCGCCTCGACTTCTTCGATGATGAAATCGACAGCCTGCGCCTGTTCGACGTCGACAGCCAGCGTACGCTGGAAGAGGTGGCCGCCATTAATCTGCTGCCCGCACATGAGTTCCCGACCGATCAGGCGGCGATTGAGCTGTTCCGTAGCCAGTGGCGCGACCGTTTTGAGGTCAAGCGGGACGCCGAACATATCTATCAGCAGGTCAGCAAAGGGACCTTACCGACCGGGATTGAATACTGGCAGCCGCTGTTTTTCAGTGAGCCGCTGCCGCCGCTGTTCAGCTACTTCCCGGCAAACGCCCTGATCGTCAATACCGGCGATCTGGAAGCCAGCGCCGGGCGTTTTCAGAACGAAACCCGCGCCCGTTTCGAAAGCCGCGGCGTCGACCCGATGCGTCCGCTGCTGCCGCCGGAACAGCTCTGGCTGCGGATCGACGAACTGTTCAGCGAGCTGAAAAAATGGCCGCGTATTCAGTTAAAAACGGAGCGTCTGGCCGAGAAAGCCGCCAATATTAACCTCGGCTATCAAACGCTGCCGGACCTTTCGGTGCAGGCACAGAACAAAGCGCCGCTGGACAATCTGCGTCGTTTCCTCGAAGCCTTTAACGGCCCGGTTATTTTCTCGGTTGAGAGCGAAGGTCGCCGGGAGGCGCTGGGCGAAGTGCTGGCGCGCATCAAAATTGCGCCGAAACATATTCTGCGGCTGGAAGAAGCCACCGGCAACGGCCGCTATTTAATGATTGGCGCCGCCGAACACGGGTTTATCGATAGCCCGCGTAATCTGGCACTGATTTGCGAAAGCGACCTGCTGGGCGAGCGCGTGGCGCGTCGTCGCCAGGATTCACGCCGAGCCATTAACCCCGACACCTTAATCCGTAACCTGGCGGAACTGCATATCGGCCAGCCGGTGGTGCACCTGGAGCATGGCGTTGGTCGTTATGCCGGTATGACCACGCTGGAAGCTGGCGGCATCAAAGGGGAATACCTGATGCTGACCTACGCCAACGATGCCAAACTGTATGTGCCGGTGTCATCATTGCATCTGATTAGCCGCTACGCCGGCGGGGCAGAAGAGAGCGCCCCGCTGCATAAACTCGGTGGCGATGCCTGGGCGCGCGCGCGGCAGAAAGCGGCGGAAAAAGTGCGCGACGTGGCGGCGGAACTGCTCGATATTTATGCCCAGCGCGCGGCGAAATCGGGCTTTGCCTTTAAGCACGATCGCGAACAGTACCAGCTATTCTGCGACGGTTTCCCGTTTGAGACCACGCCGGATCAGGCGCAGGCAATTAACGCCGTTCTCAGCGACATGTGTCAACCGCTGGCCATGGACCGCCTGGTCTGTGGCGACGTCGGCTTCGGTAAAACCGAAGTAGCGATGCGTGCCGCGTTCCTGGCAGTGGAGAACCACAAGCAGGTCGCGGTCCTGGTGCCAACCACCCTGCTCGCGCAGCAGCACTTCGATAATTTCTGCGACCGCTTTGCCAACTGGCCGGTACGCATTGAAATGCTGTCACGCTTTCGCAGCGCGAAAGAGCAGGCGCAGATTCTTGAACAGGCCGCCGAGGGTAAAATCGATATTCTTATCGGCACGCATAAGCTGCTGCAAAGCGAAGTCAAACTGCGCGACCTTGGGCTGCTGATCGTCGATGAAGAGCATCGCTTCGGGGTTCGCCACAAAGAGCGAATCAAGGCGATGCGTGCCGACGTCGATATTCTGACGCTGACCGCCACGCCGATCCCACGAACGCTGAACATGGCGATGAGCGGAATGCGGGATCTGTCCATTATTGCCACGCCGCCCGCCCGCCGTCTGGCGGTGAAAACCTTCGTCCGGGAGTATGACTCGCTGGTGGTTCGCGAGGCGATTCTGCGTGAAGTGCTGCGCGGCGGCCAGGTCTACTACCTCTATAACGACGTGGAGAATATCCAGAAAGCGGCGGATCGACTCGCGGAGCTGGTGCCGGAGGCACGTATTGCCATCGGTCACGGGCAGATGCGCGAGCGCGAGCTGGAACGGGTGATGAATGATTTCCACCACCAGCGCTTTAACGTGCTGGTCTGTACCACCATCATTGAGACCGGGATCGATATCCCGACCGCCAATACCATTATCATCGAGCGCGCGGACCATTTTGGTCTGGCTCAGCTGCACCAGCTGCGCGGACGCGTTGGCCGCTCGCATCATCAGGCCTATGCCTGGCTGCTGACGCCGCACCCGAAAGCGATGACCACCGATGCGCAAAAGCGTCTGGAAGCCATCGCCTCGCTGGAGGATCTCGGCGCCGGTTTCGCGCTGGCTACGCATGACCTGGAAATCCGCGGTGCCGGCGAGCTGCTGGGCGAAGATCAGAGCGGGCAGATGACCACCATCGGTTTTTCGCTCTATATGGAGCTTCTGGAGAATGCTGTCGATGCGCTGAAAGCCGGACGCGAACCTTCGCTTGAGGATCTGACCAGCCAGCAGACTGAAGTTGAGCTACGTATGCCTTCACTGTTGCCGGACGACTTTATTCCTGATGTGAATACCCGACTCTCGTTCTACAAGCGGATTGCCAGCGCCAGGAATGAGCACGACCTGGAAGAGATTAAAGTCGAACTGATTGACCGCTTCGGCCCGCTGCCGGATGCGGCGAGAAACCTGCTGGATATCGCCCGCCTGCGTCAACAGGCGCAGAAGCTGGGTATCCGGAAGCTGGAGGGCAATGAGAAAGGCGGCGTGATTGAGTTCAATGAAAAGAACAACGTCAACCCGGTATGGCTGATTGGCCTGCTGCAAAAACAGCCACAGCACTTCCGCCTGGATGGTCCGACGCGACTGAAGTTCATGCAGGATCTTGGCGAGCGTAAAACGCGGATGGAGTGGGTTCGCCAGTTTATGCGTCAGTTAGAAGAGAACGCGACCGCATAATCGCAGCGCGGAGACGGTGCCCGTCGCCGTCTTCCGCGCCTGTTTTTCTTCCGTCGCAGTCACACCCGGTAAACTTTACAAACATTTTGCAATTCACCAGGGTTTCCCCACAGATGCCCGCGCGATAATCCCCGTCTGTTTCCTCATAAAAAATAACCACTTATTTATTATGACTACTCTCATATCGCGTTTCTCACTGTGGCTGATAATGGTGGCCGTTGCTGGCGTCCTGGCCCTTCCTGCCCGCGCCAATACCTGGCCCTTACCGCCGTCAGGCAGCCGCCTCGTCGGGCAAAATCAGTTTCACGTCGTCCAGAATAACGGCGGTTCGCTGGAAGCTATCGCCAAAAAATACAACGTGGGCTTTCTGGCATTACTTCAGGCTAATCCCGGCGTCGACCCTTACGTTCCGCGTGCCGGCAGCGTGCTGACCATTCCGCTCCAGACTCTACTGCCGGAAGCGCCGCGCGAAGGGCTGGTGATTAATCTCGCCGAGCTTCGCCTCTACTATTACCCGCCGGGGAAAAACGAGGTCACCGTCTACCCTATCGGTATCGGCCAGTTGGGAGGCGATACCCTGACCCCTACGATGATCACCACCGTCTCCGACAAGCGCGCAAATCCAACCTGGACGCCGACGGCGAATATTCGCGCACGGTATAAGGCGATGGGGATAGAACTCCCGGGCGTGGTACCTGCCGGGCCGGATAACCCGATGGGCCACCATGCTATCCGCCTTGCGGCCTACGGCGGCGTCTATCTGCTGCATGGCACGAATGCCGATTTTGGCATCGGAATGCGCGTCAGCTCAGGTTGTATCCGCCTACGCGATGACGACATCAAAACCCTGTTTAAGCACGTCACCCCAGGGACAAAAGTCAATATTATCAACACGCCAGTGAAAGTCTCCGTGGAGCCTGACGGTAGACGTCTGGTGGAAATCCATCAGCCGCTGTCCAAACACTTAAATGACGATCCGCAGACGCTGCCGATAGTCCTGAATAGTGAGATGACGGCGTTTAAGCAGGCCGCGCAGACCGATCAGACGGTGATGGATCGTGCGATGACGCTGCGTTCAGGTATGCCGATTGACGTTACCCGCTACCATACTGCTGGCGAGCAGTCATTGTAAGTGCGTAGACTGAAATAAAAAAACCGCCCCTGGGGGCGGTTTTTTTATGGGATAACAAAGGGGTAAAACGATAGTGCGACGCTTCGCGGTTTCATAAAGGGGTGAAAACCGCGTCACGTAAGTGGCATAACAGGGAACAACTTACTGCTCGCGGCCTGATAAAGGGGTCAGGGGTCGCGTTTTGTCAGTGGCATGACAGGGGTAAAACGAAACTTATTTGTAGATAACCGCAGTGCCATGCAGGGTGTTTGGACCCGTGACTGAGGTGATACGGAAAGAGGTTGCGCCCATTTCTTCCGCTTTCTGCGCCAGCTGGTCTTCCAGCGAGCCCAGGTTTGTCCCGGCGGAGGCAGAAACAGTACCTATTTTGTGTTGGCCGGCAGGTGTGGATTGCACCTCAACAGCCGCGAAGCTGGCGAAAGAAAGAGAGCTTAGCACGGCGGCCAGCGTCAGCGTTTTGATGTTTTTCATGATTATTATACCTATGCAGATGATTTTTTTAGTAGGGTCGCAAGAATTAACTAACGATCGATAGGTAAATAATAATGTGACCTATATCACACGTCAATGAATTTTTATAACGATCGTTTATTTATTTATAAACAACTTAAAATTCATACATATATGAATTATTTATTTTTGCGGGTTCAGCGCTGGAAGGTTGTAACGTTTGTTTTTATAATGCCCCTTCAACAAACCAACATAGGTACAGCGGCATCATGACAACTGACGTTCAAAGTTGCACAAAAAAAAGCCGTGGCCGACCTAAAGTGTTCGACAAGGAAGCGGCGCTGGATAAGGCTATGGCACTTTTCTGGCAGCACGGCTACGAGGCAACTTCTCTTGCCGATCTGGTGGAGGCGACCGGGGCAAAAGCACCGACGCTGTACGCTGAGTTCGTCAACAAGGAAGGGTTATTTCGCGCGGTTCTGGATCGCTATATTTCACGTTTTGCCGCCAGACATGAAGCGCTGTTGTTTGCCGAAGAAAAATCAGTCGATCAGGCGCTGCGGGACTATTTCACCGCCATTGCCACCTGCTTTACCAGCAAAGACACGCCGGCAGGCTGCTTTATGATCAATACTTCCGCGGCGCTGGCGGCATCATCTACCGCGATCGCCAATACCATTAAGTCGCGGCACGCGATGCAGGAACAAACGCTGACCCAGTTCCTCCAGCAGCGTCAGCTGCGCGGCGAGCTGCCGGAAAACGGCGATGTGCGACAGCTGGCGCAGTTCTTAAACTGCGTGTTGCAAGGGATGTCCATCAGCGCACGCGAAGGGGCTGATTTCACCAGACTGATGCAAATCGCCGATACCACTCTGCGGCTGTGGCCGCAAATCCTCCAGCACTAATCTGCGCTTCCCCGGTGACGATCGCCACCGGGTTTTCACCCCTCTTTCCTGATTAACCCCAATTTTACTCATGTTTTCACGCTGTTAGGTGTCAATTTTGTTGTAAATGATATTGATAACAATAATCACTACGTGCAAAATCCGCTCTTAAGTTTTTCTGCTTATTTCCATCTGTAACATCCGATGCGCCCGCATCGAACACTAAAAACAATATGAATGCCGTTAACTCATAAAAGGAATGCGTATGAACAAGCGTCTCTGGGTGCTTAACCCACTGCTGCTGGCCACCGCCCTGCCCGCCTTTGTCGCGCAGGCGGATGAAGAAAACATTATCGTTAGCGCCAACCGAACTCACCGCACCGTCGCCGAAATGGCGCAAACCACGTGGGTTATCGAAGGTCAGGAGATAGAACAACAGGTTCAGGGTGGAAAGGAGTTCAAAGACGTCCTGGCCCAGTTGATTCCCGGCATTGATGTCAGCAGCCAGGGACGAACCAACTACGGAATGAACATGCGTGGGCGGGCCATCGTGGTGCTGATCGACGGCGTTCGCCTCAACTCTTCCCGTACCGACAGCCGTCAGCTCGACGCCATCGACCCGTTCAACATTGAGCATATTGAAGTCATCTCCGGCGCCACTTCGCTGTATGGCGGCGGCAGTACCGGCGGCCTGATCAATATCGTGACCAAAAAAGGGCAGCAGGAACGCCAGGTGGATCTGGAATTAGGTGGCAAAAGCGGGTTTGCCAACAGCAACGATCACGACGAACGCGTAGCGGCGGCGGTCAGCGGCGGCACCGACCATGCCTCCGGCCGGTTATCGGTGGCTTATCAGCGTTTTGGCGGCTGGTATGATGGCAATAACGATGCGCTGGTCCTCGATAATACGCAGACCGGCCTGCAGCACTCGGATCGTCTGGATGTCATGGGCACCGGCACCATCAACATTGACGATAACCGTCAGCTGCAGCTGGTAACGCAATACTATAAAAGCCAGGGCGATGATTACGGCCTGTATCTCGGCAAAAACATGTCGGCCGTCACCGGCGAGGGTAAAGCCTATACCACCGACGGACTCAATTCCGACCGCGTTCCTGGCACCGAGCGGCATCTGATTAGCCTGCAATACTCCGATGCCGATTTCTATGGCCAGAATCTGGTCAGTCAGATCTATTATCGCGACGAGTCGCTGACCTTTTACCCCTTCCCGACGCTCACCAAAGGTCAGGTCAGCAGCTTCTCCTCATCTAAACAGGATACCGATCAGTACGGTGCGAAGATTACCCTCAACAGCCAACCGCTCGACGGCTGGGATCTGACCTGGGGGCTGGATGCCGATCATGAGACCTTTAATGCCAACCAGATGTTCTTCGATCTGAACACCTCGATGGCATCAGGCGGCCTGCACAACGAGTCTATCTATACAACAGGACGTTATCCGGGCTATAGCATTACAAACCTGGCGCCGTTCCTGCAGAGTAGTTATGACCTGAATGATATTTTCACCCTGAGCGGCGGCGTGCGCTATCAGTGGACGGAAAACCGGGTTGATGATTTTGTCGGCTACGCCCAGCAGCAGGATGTCGCCAGCGGCAAGGTGAACTCGGCCGATGCCATCCCGGGTGGTAAAACGGATTATGATAACTTCCTGTTTAACGCCGGTATTGTCGCCCACCTCACCGACCGCCAGCAGACCTGGTTTAACTTCTCGCAGGGCGTCGAGCTGCCGGACCCGGGTAAATACTATGGTATCGGCAAATACGGCGCGGCGGTCAACGGCAACTATCCCCTGCTGTCGAGTGTCAACGTGGGTGATTCGCCGCTGCAGGGGATCAAAGTCAACTCCTACGAACTGGGCTGGCGTTACACCGGCGATAATCTGCGTACCCAGCTGGCGGCATACTACTCCACCTCGGACAAAACCATTGTTGTTAACCGTACCGATATGACGATCGACGTACAATCCGACAAGCGGCGTATTTACGGTGTGGAAGGGGCCGTCGATTACTTCTTCCCGGATAGCGACTGGAGCACAGGTGCAAACTTCAACGTGTTGAAATCCCAGGTGAAGAGTGACGGTAGCTGGCAGAAATGGGATGTGACTCTCGCTTCGCCTTCCAAAGCCACCGCCTGGGTCGGCTGGGCGCCGGATCCGTGGTCGCTGCGCGTGCAGACTCAGCAGGTATTCGACCTGAGCGATGCCAGCGGTAATAAGCTCGACGGCTACAATACCGTAGACTTTATCGGCAGCTATGCGCTCCCGGTTGGCAAACTGACCTTCAGCATCGAGAACCTGCTGAACGAAGACTATGTCACCATCTGGGGACAGCGCGCCCCGCTGCTCTACAGCCCGACCTACGGCAGCAGTTCACTGTATGAATACAAAGGTCGCGGGCGTACCTTTGGCCTGAACTACGCCGTCAGCTTCTGATAAAAAAAGCCCCTCAGCCTGAGTGCAGGAGGGGCAAATAACAGTCACGTCTTTTTTACGCTTTGTTGTTAAGGACCAGCTGGCCGTTACTGTCCAGCGGAATCTGCGTACCGGGATCGTGTTCCATGCGGATTTTTCCCTGCTGGTCGCCGATTTTGTAGGTCACATCGTAGCCCAGCATTTTGTCCGACTTGTCGTACACCGTTTTACAGCGCTGCTGGGTGGTGGTGTAGGTATCCCCTTCCTGCATCGAGCCCTGAATCTGGTTACCGGCATAACCGCCGCCCAACGCGCCCACTACGGTCGCCACGCTGCGACCACGACCGCCGCCAAACTGATGGCCGATGACCCCGCCGGCAACGGCGCCAAGAACGGAGCCGGCGATGCGGTTTTCATCCTGCACCGGACGACGATGGGTCACGGTGACGTTACGGCATTCCTGACGCGGAGTTTTTACGGTCTCTTTTATCGGTGTACTGGACACCACTTGCGCATATTGCGGGCCACGATCTAAGACGTTAAGACCAGCGACAGCTGCAACACCCAGCGCGGCAGCCACGCCAATCCCTATACCCGCCAACATTGATTTATTCACGGGGTATCCTCCCTTGTTGCTGATAGAAACAATTCTGCTATCGACCCGGGAACCTTGCAAATGAGAAAGCGGATGAAAAATGCGAGGAAAAGCGGAAAACGGAGTGGATTCAGAGGAATCTGAGATGTTATGCGCTCAATGACAGACAGAAATTCTGTCGTTGAGCCGGCAAGGCGATAACCGGCTCAACGTTAGCCTTGTCACAATCCCGAACGCGCCTGGCGGCACAATCCGGGAATGAGGCAAACAGATAATCAGTGCAGCTTCAGACGGGGACGAATGATGCGGTTGATGCGACCTACCAGCATCATCAGGCCGGTCTTGCAGTAGCCGTGCAGCGCGATCTGGTGCATACGGTACAGAGAGATATAGACGAAGCGCGCAATACGTCCTTCAACCATCATCGAACCGCGCATCAGGTTGCCCATCAGGCTCCCGACGGTCGAGTAGTTGGAGAGCGAAACCAGCGAACCGTGATCTTTGTAGACGTAGGACTTCAGCGGTTTGTCTTTCATCTGCGCCAGAATATTATTCAGCGCGCAGGTCGCCATCTGGTGAGCCGCCTGGGCGCGCGGCGGCACAAATCCGCCTTCCGGACGCGCGCAGGATGCGCAGTCGCCGATCGCATAAATATCCGGGTCAAGCGTCGTTTGCAGCGTTGGCTGAACCACCAGCTGGTTAATGCGGTTGGTTTCCAGACCGCCGATCTCTTTCATAAAGTCCGGCGCTTTGATCCCCGCCGCCCAGACCATCAGGTCGGCATTAATGAACTCGCCGTCTTTGGTGTGCAGACCGTTGGCATCGGCGCTGGTCACCATGGTTTTCGTCAGGACGCGCACGCCAAGCTTTGTCAGTTCATTGTGAGCGGCGCCGGAAATACGCGGCGGCAGCGCAGGAAGAATACGCTCACCCGCTTCAACCAGGGTCACGTTCAATGCCTCGTTAGTCAGCCCTTTATAACCGTAGCTGTGCAGCTGCTTCACCGCGTTGTGCAGTTCAGCCGAGAGCTCTACGCCGGTTGCCCCGCCGCCCACGATCGCGATATTGACTTTGCCGTTGGCGCCGAGGTTAGCCGAGTATTTCAGGAACAGGTTCAGCATTTCCTGATGGAAACGACGCGCCTGGTGCGGGTTATCAAGGAAAATACAGTTCTCTTTGACGCCCGGAGTATTAAAATCGTTAGAGGTACTGCCCAGCGCCATCACCAGCGTGTCGTACGGCAGTTTGCGCTCGGCAACCAGCAGCTCGCCCTTCTCGTCACGCAGCTCGGACAGCGTAATGGTTTTCGCTTCACGGTTAATATCCGCCACTGAACCCAGCTGGAACTGGAAACCGTGGTTGCGGGCGTGGGCCAGATAGCTCAGCGCATCGACACCTTCATCGAGCGAACCGGTTGCCACTTCATGCAACAACGGCTTCCACAGATGGCTATGATTACGGTCCACCAGCGTGATTTTCGCTTTTTTGTTACGCCCCAGCTTTCTCCCCAGCTGAGTCGCCAGTTCCAGTCCACCGGCACCGCCACCTACGATTACGATTTTTTTCAATGGTGTAGTCACGAGACCCCCTAAAAATATTAACCAATTGTTAATTAAAAGTTATATAAATAGCTCTTATTTAACAACAAGTTACAGCAGTGAAACCATTCAGCGAAATTGAGAATACCATGAACGGGTCATTGGTCATACCAAAATTGATATGCATCAAGTTTTACCGCCTGTTTTTTAACCATGCCATCACCGGCGACATAAAAAAAGCCCGCCGTATTCACATACGACGGGCCGGAGGCCGGGAGCAGATCAGCCTAGCGTCTTAAAGGCTTTTATCCGCTGCAGATGGGGTGAGATGTTTTTGAATTTGTGGGTCTGCTCATGATCCCAGATGATTTCATAGTAGTGATGCAGCAGGTCGGCGGAACGCTGGCTGTCCAGCGCTTCGTCCTGGCGGGAGAGTATCACCAGACAACGATCGCGGTTTTTCTCGCGGAAATTGTTGACGCACTTGGTCCCGATATCAGCATACTCTTCAGGCCTGTCGATCTTCCCTTCCATGTTTTCCGCAGGAAACAGATTGGGGTTAAAAATAGCCTGACGCACATCGCAAAGGAAACCGATCCGTTCCGCCCAATAGCCGCCCAGACCGACGCCGCAAATCAGCGGCCGATCGTCCGTATTAAGCTGCAGCATTTTATCGACTTCTTTTAACAAGTGCTGCATATCATGTTTTGGGTGCCGCGTGCTGTAGCTTATCAGACGCACATCGGGATCGATAAACTGCAGCTGCAGCACTTTCTCATGGTTTCCGGGACTGTTTGAGTCAAAACCGTGTAAATAGATAATCATCGCATCCTCACCAGACTTCAGGTCAATTACGCAGACTTCGCCTCTTGCCAACGCGCGTGGAGCTGCTCCAGCTGCGCATTAACCGTCTTCCAACGGGCAGAATCCCTTAACTCCTGACGGGTAAATGAACCTTTATGATACAATTTCGTAACACGCTCTGCTTTGATCGGCGACAGGTTATCCAGCACGCTGACCGCCCCCTTACGATTATTGCAGACCAGGATCATATCGCAACCTGCATCCAGCGATGCCTGCCCGCGTTCGGCATAGCTGCCCATGATCGCCGCCCCTTCCATCGACAGATCGTCAGAGAAGATCACCCCATCGAAACCCAGTTCACCGCGCAGCACCGTCTTGAGCCAGTGCGCTGAACCGCTGGCCGGGCGCGGATCCACATCGCTGTAGATAACGTGGGCAGGCATAATGGCGTCGAGACGATTTTCCGCCACCAGGGTGCGGAAAACCGCCATATCCCGGGCCCGAATCTCGGCTTCAGCACGCGGATCTCGCGGCGTCTCTTTATGCGAATCCGCGGTCACTGCGCCGTGTCCCGGGAAGTGTTTCCCGGTGGTTTTCATTCCCGCCTCGTGCATTCCGTCGATAAAGCGGCGGGCGATAGCCAGCGCTTTATCCGGATCGTCATGATAAGCGCGTTCACCGATCGCGGCACTGATGTGGCCGACATCGAGAACCGGCGCAAAGCTGATATCGATATCCATCGCGATCATCTCGCTGGCCATCAGCCAACCGGCCTGAGCCGCCAGCGCGCCGCCCTCTTCCATCCCCAGTAGCGCCGCAAAAGATTGCGCGGCCGGCAGTCGGGTAAACCCCTCGCGAAAGCGCTGAACGCGACCGCCTTCCTGATCGACGGCCACCACCAGATGATTGCGCGAAGCCTCGCGGATCTGGCGCACCAGCTCCCGCAGTTGGGCCGGATCGTGATAGTTGCGGGTGAATAAAATCAGCCCGCCCACCAGCGGATGAGCGAGAATCTCACGCTCTTCCGCATCCAGTTCAAACCCTTCGACATCCAACATTACCGGACCCACACTGACCTCTCTTATCCTTTTCATTCTTTGCCTAACTGACACCATGTTTCATCTGCCAGCGTGATAAATTGCCGGTCGCCGGTCTGCTGCCAGCGGCGTTCATACCAGCCCGCCATCAGCAATATGACCCAGGGACGCCAGCGTTGTACCTGTCGCCACAGCAGCCGCTCATCAATATGTGCCAGCCGGGCATATGCGGTGACCAGCTGGCGATGCGCCGTCGGCGCAATCCATACCGCGGCCAGCTCCAGCGCAATGTCGCCATCGCCCGCATATTCCCAGTCGATCAACCGCGGCCCCGCTTTCGTATGGACAATATTGCCGGCGTGCACATCCATATGTAGCGGCGCCAGCCGCAGAGGGCGAGGCTCGCCGCGCTGCAACAAACGTTTATGCCAACGCAACCACAGCGGCGTGCGCCGCGCAGGATCGCAGGCCAGCCAGTAGCGTTCAAGCAGCGGTGCCAGCGCCACACGCCAGCCCAGACGCGGCTGCCGGTGCAGATGATACAATAACCCTGCCAGCCGCGGGCACTCCGGAAGCGTGCTTTTCATCTCGCCGTCGCAATATTCCACCGCCAGCCATCCCGGCGAATAGAAAAGCGGCGCGGGGACGACGGTCTTCGGCAGGTGAGACAGGGTGCGGTACTGGCGGAGGAATTCACGGGCGGGAGCGTCGGGGTCGTGCGGCTGGCGCAGGACCAGCCGCCGGACGCCGTCGCTGATAATACAGCTGCCGCCGCTCAGGCCATTCTGGCCCAGGCCGGCGACAGGTGAATAGCGGGGAAAAAAGCGCGACAACACCTCATCGCGCGTCAGTTTACTGTTGCTGAACGGCACCTTTACCTGACCAAATAATCTCGCCGGTCTGAACCAGCATCAGCTGCATTTTCAGCTCAGGTGAATTGACGTTGCCGGTCGCATTTGAGTACAGCACGTACTGAGCTCCCACGGTACGGGCAATCCCCATCGCTTTGCTGCGGCTGCCGAGACTGTCCTGAGGGGATAAACCCAGCTGCTGTTTTGCCACGCCCAGCTGCTGGGCAGACACCAGCGTAAATTTGCCATTGCCGCTCAGGGCATTGCGCAACGCCGTCGTCGCCTCTCCGGCGTTTAGCGTGCCGTTGGTGCGGTTATTCACGCTGTCGACCAGCAGAATACTTCCCGCATTGACGCCGCCTGCCTGCAGCATTTGCCCCACCATCGGTTGTACCGCCGCATTCCAGTCATAATGACGCACGCGCGGCGCTGGCTGTGCCGGCTGCTGCTCGTGTTCAATCGGCCCGGGCTGCCCCGGAATAGTCGGAACCGTAGGTACGGTTGGTACCGTCGGCTGCGGCTGGGCGGGCTGCGTTGGCTTCGGCTGCGCCTCCTCAACGGGAGCGGGCTCCTGACGTTGCCCCACGCACCCAGCAAGGAATATCGCCAGTGCCGTGATTAACGCGTAGCGACACATTTTAATCATTACAATTACCCCTTACAGATAAAGATACAGGCGGGCCTTATGCGCCCCCAAAATATTCGCGCTACCGTACAAGGTGACAGAAGAGTGCGCAGGCACCGTGATACTCCGGGCCGGCTCCAGCGGATGCATTTCCAGTCCTCTGGCGTCATACCAGAAGAAGCGGTAATGCACGGTGATCGGTTCCTGTCGTTCATTAAACAGTCTGGAAGTGGCGGTTGCCTGAATCTCTGAGGCCGTGACCTCTGGCGCATCGGCGCTGATGCCCGCCGCCAGCACGTTGGATTCCATCACCAGAGTCTGCTGTTCACCCACGGGGATTTCCGCATGGGAACCGCACCCGACCAGGAGCACAGCCGCCAGAAGCGGGCCGAAATGAGCTGCGCGCATCGATTAACCTTTGTGAGCCAGCATCGGACCTAGCGGGCGACCGCCCAGCAGGTGCATGTGGATATGGTAGACTTCCTGGCCGCCGTGGCGGTTGCAATTGACAATCAGACGATAGCCATCGTCAGCAAGACCTTCATCACGCGCAATTTTTGCCGCCACGGTCATCATGCGCCCCAGCGTCAGTTCATGTTCAGCGGTCACATCGTTGACGGTAGGAATCAGGATATTGGGGACAATCAGAATGTGGGTCGGCGCCTGCGGGGAAATATCGCGAAAAGCGGTCACCAGTTCATCCTGATAAACCATATCCGACGGGATCTCCCGGCGAATGATTTTGCTAAAAATCGTTTCTTCTGCCATGACTGATTCCTTATTAATTTTTATACCGTGCTCTGGCCTGCCTCTGCAGATAAACGCGGATGCACAGGATTCGCCTAAGAGTATGAGCGAGTTACTCCTCCTCTTTCAACCTGAATGCGCTTTTTCTTATCCCGCAGCGCTGTTAGCTGCTGATGGATTAATCATATCTCCGGTGAATGCGTTTAACCGAAGCGCTAATTGCCGTTTCTGATAACACTTCTTACTTCTGTTTACACATTAAATACTAATGCGTATATTTCTCATTTGTATTCACTATTGGATGCGGTGCGCTTCCAGACACGATATGACCGTGGCCGTAGAGTCCCGGCACATAACAATAACTATTTGATTAAGGGTTTATGATGCTTCTCACGATTAATTCCCGGGATCGGCGTATCGCGCCGTCCCTGCTGGCCGTTGGTATTGCGCTGGCGCTTCATCCCGGCCTCAGCATTGCCGCCGCCGATACCGACGATACCATCATTGTAGAAGGTACAACGGAAATCAGGCCTGATGCCCAGCAGCAGGATTACAGCGTTAAAACCACCACCACTGGCACTAAACTGCTATTAGTACAACGGGATATCCCACAATCCGTCAGTGTCATCAGCCAGCAGCGCATGCAGGACCAGGAACTCAACACTATCGAACAGGTTCTGGATAATACGACCGGCGTGAGCGCATCCCGCGTTGACACCCATCGTACTAACTTTTATTCCCGCGGCTTCTTCGTCAGCAACTTTGCGTATGAAGATATGCCAACGTTCCTCGATAACCGATGGAACTTCGGCGATGCCGCTGGCGATACGGCAATTTATGACAAAATCGAAGTAGTACGCGGCGCGGCGGGGTTAATGAGCGGCACGGGCAACCCTTCAGCCTATGTCAACATGGTACGTAAGCATGCCGACAGTAAAGAATTTAAAGGCTCGGTTTCTGCCACCTATGGCAGCTGGAACAATCAACGTTATGTATTGGATCTCCAGGCTCCGTTAACCGAGTCGGGCAACGTCCGGGGACGGGTCATCACCGGCTACCAGGATAAGGATTCGTGGGTTGAACGTAACCACTATCGTAAAAAATTCATCTACGGCGTCGTGGATGCGGACGTCACGGATTCCACCACTCTTTCGTTGGGCTATGACTATCAGGAGAGTGAGGAAGACAGCCCGACCTGGGGCGGTTTCCCGTCAATGTTCAGCGATGGCAGCAAGACCCATTTCCGTCGAGGCTTTAACACCGCGGCCGACTGGACCTACTCTAACGTCGATTCAACCAAAATCTTCGCCAACCTCACACAGCGCTTTGATAACGGCTGGGAAGCCAAAATCAATACCATGCACGCGGAAACCAACTTTGACAGCAAGTTAATGTATATCGACGGTTATCCCGATAAAGCAACGGGACTGTATGACGCATCCAAATGGTATGGCGCCTGGGGCGGCTGGAACAAGGGTCAACGTAAACAGGACTCAGTGGACGCATTCGTACGCGGCGGGTACAACCTGCTGGGCCGCCAGCATGAAGTCATGTTCGGCGGCAGCTATAGCCGCCAGCGCAATAACTATGACAACGCCTATCCGGTTAACGATAACTATGGCCTGATGGACGTTGGCAGTATTTACGACTATAACGGTAAGCTGTCCGACCCGGCATGGTCCAATTTTGCGCTCTATCAGCGCGACGTGATCCGGCAGAAATCCCTGTATGCCGCGTCGCGCATCTCCCTTGCGGATCCGCTGCACCTGATCCTTGGCGCCCGCTATACAGAGTGGAGCGCTAAATATAACCTCGAGCGCCAGCCGGATGAAATCCGTCACGCAAAATTCGACGACGTGACCCCGTATGCCGGCCTGATTTATGACATCGACGATACCTGGTCCGTTTACGCCAGCTATACCTCTATCTTCCAGCCGACCGGCCAGCGCGATATCAATAGTGTGTTCCTCGATCCGACGACCGGTAAGAGCTATGAAACAGGCGTGAAAGGTGACTGGTTCGACACTCGTCTGACAGCAACGGTATCCCTCTTCCGTATTGAACAGGACAACGTCGCCGTGAATACCGGGACAACAATTCCAGGTTCTGGCGGCCAGACGGCATATAAATCTGTCGATGGCACCGTCAGCAAAGGGATTGAATTTGAGCTGAACGGTGCGCTGACCGATAACTGGCAATTAACCTTTGGCGGCAGTCGCTACGTTGCAGAAGATGAAGACGGAAATGCGGTTAACCCAAGCCAGCCGCGTACCTCACTGAAGTTGTTCACCCGTTACCAGTTGCCAGTGTTGCCGGCATTGACCATCGGCGGCGGCGCGCGCTGGCAGAATAAAACCTGGCAAGAGCTTGATAATGGCCCGAACAACGTCAGCACGATTACCCAAAGCGGTTACACGATTATCGATCTGTTCACCCGCTACCAGGTGAGTAAAAACTTTGCCGTGCAGGGCAATGTCAACAACCTGTTCGACAAAGAGTACTACGACTATCTGGGTAGCTACGGCGTGTATGGTGCGCCACGCAACTTCTCAGTTAATGCCAGCTACAGCTTCTGATCTATCGATTTAAGCTGTTCTCTACCAGTCAGTCCCCGCTCGTGAATAATATGGCGGGGGCTGTTTCATCCCCGATATCATCCATCTCGTCTCTTATTCACCTGTTCATCCGCGGCCCAAGGCAGCAATAAAAAAGGCAGCCAGTTGGCTGCCTTAGTCTCCCCACATCACGACTTAGTTGCTGCGGATGTATTCATCCATTTCAGTTTTCAGGTTATCGGATTTGGTCCCGAAGATTGCCTGAACACCTGAACCTGCAACAACCACACCAGCAGCGCCCAGTTTTTTCAGGCCAGCCTGATCAACTTTCGCTACGTCGGCCACGCTGACGCGCAGACGGGTGATGCATGCATCAAGGTTAGTGATGTTGTCTTTACCGCCGAACGCTGCAATCAGTGCCGGAGCCATTTCGCTGGTCGCACCGGCTTTGCTGTCTTCAGTGGTATCTTCACGACCCGGAGTTTTCAGGTCCAGTGCTTTAATCAGCACGCGGAAGATAACGTAGTAGACGATGGCATAGCAGATACCGACGATCGGGAACAGCCACAGCTTGCTGCTGTTACCAGACAGGACGATGAAGTCGATCAGACCGTGAGAGAACGACGTACCATCACGCATACCCAGCAGGATACAGATCGGGAAGGCCAGACCGGCAAGAATTGCGTGGATAACGTACAGAATCGGCGCAACGAACATGAAGGAGAACTCGATCGGCTCGGTGATACCGGTCAGGAACGAGGTCAACGCTGCGGAGATCATGATACCGCCCACTTTCGCGCGGTTTTCCGGCTTAGCGGAGTGCCAAATCGCGATAGCAGCAGCCGGCAGGCCGTACATTTTGAACAGGAAGCCACCGGACAGTTTACCCGCAGTCGGGTCGCCTGCCATATAACGAGGGATATCGCCGTGGAAGACCTGACCTGCCGCGTTGGTGTATTCACCAATCTGCATCTGGAAAGGAACGTTCCAGATGTGGTGCAGACCAAACGGTACCAGGCAGCGTTCGATGAAGCCGTAGATACCGAACGCCACAACCGGGTTCTGGTATGCCGCCCACTGAGAGAAGGTCTGGATAGCAGTACCGATCGGTGGCCAGATGAAGGACAGGATCACGCCGGTGAAAATAGCGGCGAGACCGGAGATAATCGGAACAAAACGCTTGCCCGCAAAGAAGCCCAGATATTCAGGCAGCTTGATACGGTAGAAGCGGTTGAACATGTACGCTGCAATAGCACCAGAGATAATACCGCCGAGTACGCCGGTATCAGCCAGGTGTTTGGCCGCAATTTCTTCAGCAGGTAAATGCAGAACCAGCGGCGCAACGACCGCCATGGTTTTCACCATGATGCCGTAAGCAACAACGGAAGCCAGCGCAGATACGCCGTCGTTATTGGTGAAGCCAAGCGCCACACCGATAGCGAAGATCAATGGCATATTGGCAAAGACTGAACCGCCTGCTTCTGCCATAACGTGGGAAACAACGGCTGGCAGCCAGCTGAAGTTTGCGGAACCGACGCCCAGCAGGATACCTGCGATAGGCAGCACGGAGACCGGCAGCATCAGCGATTTACCGACCTTCTGCAGGTTAGCAAATGCATTCTTAAACATAATTGAGAGTGCTCCTGAGTATTTGGTGCTTTTTACGTTTTCACGCATTGGCACGGGGGGAGAACCGTGCCGTGGACAGGACATCTAAGCGCCCTTTATTTATTACACAGAGTAAAATAATTGACGGAATCATTGTTTGACGGCTATCACGTTTCAATCAGTCAGCGTTGAAAAATTTACACCAACTTACATAAGCCGTGTCTGGATGTTGCAAAAAACCCTTCACCGCCCATTTTGTGGCGGTGAACTTTACTCGCTTTACCTATTAATTACGAGCCTTAAAATAATAGAAAGATCGGCAGGTTACAGTCTGGCGGGGTCAATGTGGAACAGGCTGGCGAAATTTTGCGTGGTCTGTTGCGCCAGTTGCTCAAGCGAAACCCCCTTCAGTACCGCCATGTATTCCGCAACATCGCGTACCATTGCCGGCTGGTTCTCTTTGCCGCGATGCGGGACCGGCGCCAGGTACGGCGAGTCGGTTTCCACCAGCAGGCGGTCGAGCGGAACATAGCGCGCGGCATCGCGCAGCTGTTCGGCATTACGGAAGGTGACGATCCCGGAAAACGAGATATAGAAACCCATATCCAGCAGTTTACCTGCCGTCTCCCTGTCCTCAGTGAAACAGTGTAGTACGCCACCGCAATCCGTCACTTTTTCTTCCTGTAAAATCGCCAGCGTGTCGGCGCGCGCGTCGCGGGTATGCACGATAACCGGCTTGTTTAACTCGCGGCCAATGCGGATATGATCGCGAAAGGAAGCCTGCTGGCGGGGTTTGGTTTCCGGCGTGTAAAAATAGTCCAGCCCGGTCTCCCCCATTGCGACAACCCCCTCTTCCGCCGCCAGCTTGCGCAGCTCGTCAACATCGTACTCTTCATCCTGATTGAGCGGATGGACGCCGCAGGAGAAAACCACATTGTCGCGCGGGCCGACCAACTCACGCATTCCGCGGTATCCCGGCAGCGTCGTGGCCACCGCGAGGAAAAACTTCACGTCACGGGCAGCGGCTTTTGCCAGCACATCGTCCACGTCTTTGTGCAGCGTTTGATAATCCAGGCCATCCAGATGGCAGTGGGAGTCGACTAAAAACATAATGTCTCGCTCAGAGGTGGGATACGGGAAGTACCGTCCCAGGTTGCAGGTAATGTTCCCAGCGCAGAAGGCGCTCGGTTAGCAGCAGTTCGCGGTTGACGCCAACCACGTTCAACAGCTGGTCCCGGCAGGCGCTGACGTCGCGTGCGATCGCCTGCAAGCGGGCGGCAGGCAGCGCCTGCGCCAGCTGATTGACCAGCGTCCAGGCATCAGGGTTACTCACCAGGGTGATTCCCTGCTGCCGTTTTTGTGCATCCAGCAGCAGCGATGCCAGCCAGTGCAAACGAACTGCGGCCTGTTCGTGATTCAGAATCGGCAGCAGCGCCAGCCAGTCGCCGCTGCTTAACACGCTCGCCAGCGTCTGGACCAGCTGCTGCCGGGAAGCCCAGTGACTTTCCTGCAGCAGATCCAGCGCCGCCGCAGGCGCATTCGCGCTCAGGCGTAGCGCGGAGAGCAGCGCCTCCTGAGGCATTGCCACCTCGCGTTCCAGCCACGCCAGCCCGTAGGACTCTGACGGTGGCGCAAGGTGATGGAGGCGACAGCGGCTGCGCAGCGTGGCCAGCAACCGCTCGGGTTCCTGACAGGCGAGGAAAAACCAGGTGTTTTCCGGCGGTTCTTCCAGCGTTTTTAACAGGGCATTTGCCGCGGCATCCGTTAACAAGGCAGCATCGCCTATCCATACCACTTTGGCGCCGCCAAGACGGGAACGCTCATACAGCTTTTCGTTAACGTCACGCACCGCGTCAATACCGAGGGCGCTTTTGCCTTTTTCCGGCGCCAGGGTGTAGTAATCGGGGTGCGTGCCAGCCTGCATCAGCTGGCAGCTATGGCACTGCCCGCAGCTTTTATTTCCTTCCGGCTGGCGGCACATGAGATAGCGGCACAGCGCATAGATCAGCGCCTCGCCCCCCATGCCAGGCAATGCCTGAAGCAGTAACGCATGGTGACCCCGTCCAGCCTGATAGCCGGCGACTAATTGTTCAAATGACGGGCGTAACCACGGGTACCATTTCATGCGCTTTGCTCCGCGACCCACCGACTGATAACCGCCCTGATATCGCTTGCGACGGCGTCCAGCGATTGCGTCGCATCGATGGTGTGAATAGTAGGATCCTGCGCCGCCAGCTCAAGGTAGCGCGCCCGGGTACGATTGAAGAAATCCAGCGACTCTTGTTCAATGCGATCGAGTTCGCCGCGCGCGCGCGCGCGCTTCAGACCCACCTCCGGCGTCACATCCAGATACAGCGTCAGGTGCGGGCGAAAATCGCCCAGTACCGCATCACGCAGCGTCGCCAGCATCGTCTGGTCGATACCGCGACCGCCGCCCTGATAGGCCTGGGTCGACAGGTCGTGACGATCGCCGATGACCCATTGGCCGCGAGCCAGAGCGGGTTTGATCACCGTCTCGACCAGCTGAACACGGGCGGCGTAAAACATCAGCACTTCGGCTTTGTCATTAATCACTTCATCGCCGGTGGATTGAATATCCAGCACCAGGCTGCGCAGCTTCTCGGCCAGAATAGTGCCGCCCGGCTCACGGGTAAACACCAGATCGCTGATACCCGACTCCTGCAGCGCCTCCACCACCAGATTGCGCGCGGTGGTCTTCCCTGCGCCTTCCAGGCCTTCGATAACGATATAGTTACTGCGCATTTTTTTCCTTAAGTACTTTCAGATAATCCTGTACCGAGCGGTTGTGGCTGGCCAGATTGGTATTAAACGTATGCCCACCTTTACCATCGGCAACAAAATAGAGATAAGGCGTTTTCGCCGGGTGCGCCGCGGCATTCAGAGAGGCTTCTCCCGGTACGGCGATAGGCCCCGGCGGCAAACCGCCGATCGCGTAGGTATTGTAGGCCGTCGGCGTCTCCAGATCTTTGCGAGTCAGCTTGCCAGTATAACTCTCCCCCATACCGTAGATCACGGTCGGGTCGGTTTGCAGACGCATGCCAATCCGCAGACGATTGATAAATACCGACGCCACGCGGTCGCGTTCTGCGGCAACCGCCGTCTCTTTTTCAATAATGGACGCCATGGTCAGCAGCTGGTTCTGATCTTTGTACGGCAGATTATCCATCCGCCCTTCCCAGGCTTTTTCGACCTGCGCGACCATCTTCTGATGCGCGCGCTTGAGGATCGCCACATCGCTGGTATGGGCGGTATACATCCAGGTATCCGGCCAGAACCAGCCTTCAACCCAGTCCGCATGCTCGAGGTTAAGCGCCTGGGCGACGGTTTCGTAGCGATCGTCCGCCAGCGTATGTTTGATGTACGGCGCATCGCGCAGCTGACGCAGGTAGTCGCTCACCCGCATCCCTTCCACAAACCGCAGCGGGAACTGGGCCTCTTTGCCGCTGCCCAGCAGTTGCAGCATTTCACGCACCGTCATGTTCGGCGTGAAGCGGTAGGTACCGGCTTTAAAGTGGGATAATTCAGGCTCAAGACGTAGCAGCCACTGGAATACGCGCGGCCGGTTAATGACCTTATCGCCGTACAGCTGTTCCCCCAGCGCCATGCGCCCGGTACCGGCCTCTAAGGTGAAGATCGTCTCTTCTTTAATCAGCAGCTTGCTCTGGGCAAGCTGACGAACTTTCCAGATGCCCGCGCCTGCAGCAATGCCCAGCACGACCAATAACAGCAGGATAAAACGTAACATTTTCTTCATGACTAACCAGACAGCTCACACAGTGGGGCTAAAAAATGATAAAGCTCTCGCGAGGACCAGCATGTCTCGTCCCAGCGGCGAACCGGTACCAGCGGCATCAGCGCATTGCATATCAGCACTTCATCGGCATCACGCAAGGCATCTGCGCCCGCAGTGACTTCGACAACGCGAAACGGCGATTGTGCCAGCTGCGCGATGCAATGCTGACGCATAATGCCATTGACTCCGGCATGATCGAGACGTGGCGTAAACACATCCATCCCCTTACGCCAGAACAGATTTGCGGCACAGCATTCCGTAAGCCACCCGTCGCTGTCAAGAACCAGCGCCTCATCGGCGTCCGTCTGCTCAAGATGAGACCGGATCAACACCTGCTCCAGTCGGTTCAGATGCTTCAGCCCGGCCAGCAATGGATTACGCCCCAGGCGAACCGGGCTTAGCGTCAGCGCAACGCCGGTTTCTTGCCAGCGCGCATAATGGGCTGGATAAGCTGAAACGCTGAGGATACGTGTGGGACTCTGACAGCTCGCGCCGCTGTAGCCGCGACCGCCCGCCCCCCGGGTCAGTATCACTTTCAGCACGCCGCTTTGCTGTTCAAGCGCCAGGCGCTGCATTTCAGCTTCCAGCTGCTGCCATTGTGCGTAGGGAATCATGAGCGCTGCGCAGGCCAGCTGCAAACGTCGGAGATGGGCCGGCAACATCTGCACTTGATGTCCCACGATACGTGCGGTGGTAAAGCACCCGTCGCCGAACTGGATTGCCCGGTCACTGGCGGCGAGGGTGTCCCGTTCAATGCCATTAATCAAGAACATAGCGGCTCCTTATCGGTGGCCTGTCAGTGTCTCAGGATGAATTACGCAGGACAAGCAGAGAAAGCTGAAGAAAAAAGAAGGCCCGCATTTTATGCAGGCCTGAGTCAGGATTTAGCGGCAGGCGCGACGGGCTTAGATCTTTTTAAAGATCAGTGAACCGTTGGTGCCACCAAAGCCGAAGGAGTTACACAGCGCGTACTCCATACCGGAAACCTGACGCGCTTCGTGCGGAACGAAGTCCAGGTCACAACCCTCATCCGGATTATCCAGGTTGATGGTCGGCGGAACCACGCCATCGCGCAGCGCCAGGATGGAGTAGATCGATTCTACTGCTCCGGCGGCGCCCAGCAGGTGCCCGGTCATTGATTTGGTTGAGCTGACCATCACGCGGCTTGCAGCATCGCCGAAGACAGATTTAACCGCCTGCGCTTCTGCTTTATCGCCCGCCGGCGTCGAGGTGCCGTGCGCATTGACGTAAGCAATCTGGCCCGGTTCAATCCCTGCATCGCGGATGGCATTCACCATCGCCAGGGCCGCACCGGCACCATTCTCCGGGGGAGACGTCATATGGTAAGCATCGCTGCTCATACCAAAGCCGACGATTTCCGCGTAGATTTTCGCGCCGCGTTTTTTGGCGTGTTCGTACTCTTCCAGCACGACCATACCCGCACCGTCGCCCAGCACAAAACCGTCACGATCTTTATCCCACGGACGGCTTGCCGCCTGCGGATTGTCGTTGCGGGTTGAGAGCGCACGCGCGGCACCAAAGCCACCCACGCCAAGCGGGGTACTGGCTTTTTCCGCACCGCCGGCCACCATTGCGTCAGCATCGCCGTACGCAATGATACGCGCAGCCTGACCAATATTGTGTACGCCAGAGGTACAAGCGGTCGCGATAGAAATACTCGGCCCACGCAGACCAAACATGATGGTCAAATGCCCGGCCACCATGTTAACAATTGTAGACGGTACAAAGAACGGGCTGATCTTACGAGGTCCGCCGTTGGTCAACGAACTGTGGTTTTCCTCGATCAGGCCGAGACCGCCAATGCCGGAACCAATAGCGGCACCGATGCGGGTTGCGTTCTCTTCTGTTACTTCAAGACCAGAATCCTGCATGGCCTGAACGCCAGCGACAATTCCATATTGAATGAAGGCATCCATCTTGCGCTGTTCTTTGCGCGAGATAATGTCATCACAGTTAAAATCCTTTACTAAGCCAGCAAATTTTGTTGCATAGGCGCTAGTATCGAAATGGTCGATCAGGCTGATGCCACTCTGACCGGCAAGGAGAGCTTTCCAGGTAGACTCTACGGTATTGCCGACAGGAGACAACATGCCCAGTCCGGTCACAACTACACGACGCTTAGACACGGTTGTCCTCCAGGGAGGGAAAATAGATTCTTGTGGGACAAAAAGATAAAACTCAGGCGGTCGAATGACCGCCTGGAGATGTTCACTTACGCCTGGTGACCGTTGATGTAATCAATGGCAGCCTGAACAGTGGTGATTTTCTCAGCTTCTTCGTCCGGAATCTCAGTATCAAACTCTTCTTCCAGAGCCATTACCAGCTCAACGGTGTCAAGAGAATCAGCGCCCAGGTCTTCAACGAAGGAAGCATTGTTGGTAACTTCTTCCTGCTTAACGCCCAGCTGTTCGCCGATAATTTTCTTAACGCGTTCTTCGATAGTGCTCATACTCTTAAATTTCCTATCAAAACTCGCTTTCGCGATGGTTTTCGTAGTGTATAAAATGTTGAAAAATTTGCAACTAAATCCCGGCAGGTCTTACCACGATTTTACGCTATTTTGCGGGTGTTTGCCCTCAGAACGCAAATCATTTTGCACAAAACCGCATTCGGGATCGCACAGACTGCGCGGTTCCTGAGCGTTTTGTGCAAATCTCGGTCAGACCATATACATTCCGCCGTTGACGTGCAGGGTTTCACCAGAGATGTAACCTGCTTCGTCAGAAGCTAAGAACGCAACCGCACTGGCGATTTCTTTTGCATCGCCGAGGCGACCCGCAGGAACTTGCGCCAGAATACCCGCACGCTGATCTTCAGACAGCGCACGCGTCATGTCCGTTTCAATAAAGCCCGGAGCAACAACGTTAACAGTAATACCGCGGGACGCGACTTCACGTGCCAGCGATTTACTAAAACCAATCAGACCCGCTTTCGCCGCAGCGTAGTTGGCCTGACCAGCATTTCCCATGGTACCGACCACAGAACCGATAGTAATAATGCGGCCGTGACGCTTTTTCATCATAGCGCGCATTACTGCTTTTGACAGACGGAAAACTGATGACAGGTTGGTTTCGATAATATCGTTCCACTCATCATCTTTCATTCGCATTAACAGGTTATCACGAGTAATACCGGCATTATTAACCAGGATATCAACTTCACCAAACTCTGCGCGAATATTTCCCAGAACAGATTCGATAGATGCCGGATCGGTCACATTCAACAGCATACCTTTGCCATTAGCACCGAGGTAATCGCTGATCGCCTGCGCACCGCTTTCGCTGGTGGCCGTGCCGATCACTTTTGCGCCACGGGCGACAAGCGTTTCTGCGATTGCGCGGCCGATGCCGCGACTTGCACCGGTAACCAGCGCGATTTTTCCTTCAAAACTCATGGTATTCCTCTTTTATTGCTCAAGCGCCGCAGACATCGCTGCTGGCTCGTTAAGCGCGGAAGCGGTCAGGGTGTCAACAATACGTTTGGTCAGACCGGTGAGGACTTTACCCGGTCCCACTTCATACAGATGCTCTACGCCCTGGGATGCCATAAACTCAACGGTTTTGGTCCACTGAACCGGGCTGTACAGCTGGCGAATCAGCGCATCGCGAATCGCGTCTGGCGCCGTTTCACACTTCACATCAACGTTGTTCACCACCGAAATAACCGGTGCGTTAAAGGTGATGTTTTGCAGTTCAACCGCCAGTTTTTCCGCCGCAGGCTTCATCAGCGCGCAGTGGGACGGGACGCTCACCGGCAGCGGCAGCGCACGTTTAGCACCGGCAGCTTTGCAGGCGGCACCGGCACGCTCAACGGCTTCTTTGTTGCCGGCAATGACCACCTGGCCCGGCGAGTTAAAGTTGACCGGAGCCACGACCTGCCCTTCGGCAGACTCTTCGCAGGCTTTGGCAATAGACGCATCGTCAAGACCGATAATCGCTGACATGGCGCCGGTCCCTTCCGGAACAGCTTCCTGCATAAATTTGCCGCGCATTTCGACCAGACGCACCGCGTCGGCAAAATCAATCACGCCGGCGCAAACCAGCGCGGAATACTCACCCAGGCTATGACCCGCCAGCAGAGCCGGGATCTTACCGCCCTGCTGCTGCCAGACGCGATACAGCGCCACGGAAGCGGTCAGCAGCGCAGGCTGAGTTTGCCAGGTTTTGTTCAGTTCTTCCGCCGGGCCCTGCTGAGCAAGCGCCCACAGATCGTAACCCAACGCCGCAGAGGCTTCACGGAAAGTTTCTTCGATAACCGGATACGCCGCTGCCATGTCAGACAACATGCCGACCGTCTGAGAACCTTGTCCCGGGAACACAAAAGCAAATTGCGTCATGTCTAAATCCTTATACTAAAAACGAACCAGCGCGGAACCCCAGGTGAAACCGCCACCAAAGGCTTCCAGCAGAATCAGCTGACCACGCTGGATGCGGCCATCGCGAACCGCTTCATCCAGCGCACAGGGAACAGAAGCCGCGGAGGTATTGCCATGACGATCGAGCGTCACCACCACGTTATCCATCGACATTCCCAGTTTTCTCGCCGTCGCGCTGATGATGCGCAGGTTAGCCTGATGCGGTACCAGCCAGTCCAGCGCCGAGCGATCGAGATTGTTCGCCGCCAGCGTCTCATCAACAATGTGCGCCAGCTCGGTCACGGCAACTTTAAACACTTCGTTGCCCGCCATCGTCAGATAGATCGGATTTTCCGGCTCTACGCGATCGGCGTTCGGCAGCGTTAACAGCTCGCCGTAGCGGCCATCCGCATGCAGGTGGGTGGAAATGATCCCCGGCTCTTCAGAAGCGCCCAGTACGACGGCTCCCGCGCCATCACCAAAAATAATGATCGTCCCGCGATCGTCAGGATTGCAGGTGCGCGCCAGAACGTCAGCGCCAATCACCAGCGCGTAGTCCACGGCTCCGTTTTTCACGTATTGATCGGCGATGCTCAGCGCGTAGGTAAACCCTGCGCACGCCGCCGCTACGTCAAAGGCCGGGCAGCCATTAATACCCAGCATAGCCTGAATCTGACACGCTGAACTTGGAAATGCGTGAGTACCCGAGGTGGTCGCAACAACGATCAGACCAATTTGCTCCGGTTTAACGCCCGCCATATCCAGCGCATTTTTTGCCGCTTCAAAACCCAGCGTAGCAACGGTTTCATTCGGTGCAGCAATACGACGTTCACGGATACCCGTACGAGTGACAATCCACTCGTCAGACGTCTCTACCATTTTTTCCAGGTCGGCGTTAGTACGCACTTGCTCGGGCAGATAACTGCCGGTACCAATAATCTTCGTATACATGTACGCTCAGTCACTCTTGGGTAATATACCCGCCTTGTTCAAACCGCTGGTCGTCAGCCTTCTTCGTTCGTCCCGCTTTGCTGCCGGGAGTTCCCGTTTCTGTCGCCCGTGGGCAGTTCGAAACCTGCTGGGTATAAAGATTCCAGGCGAGCGGCGATCCGCTGAGGAATTTGCCGCTGCACCGCCTGCACTGCCTGCTCTATCGCCACGCTGAAGGCGCGCTGATTGGCAGCACCGTGACTCTTAATCACGGAACCGCGCAATCCTAACAGACAGGCGCCATTATACTGGTCGGGGTTGAGGTGACTGAATCGCCTGGCCAGGCTTTTTTGTAACCAACGCTTCAATAACAGCAGCCACCACGACCGTTTTTTGCCCTCACCCTGTGATTTCAGCAGCGAGAGGAACATTCTGACAACACCTTCCATAGTTTTTAATGTGACGTTGCCCGTGAATCCATCACAAACCAGCACATCGGTTTTGCCCGTCAATAGTTCGTTGGCTTCAAGATAGCCGATATAGTTCAGCGACGGCAGTGTCTTTAGCACCGCAGCGGCATCGCGAATACTGCTGAGGCCCTTCATCTCTTCTTCGCCGATGTTCAGCAGCGCGACGCGGGGGTTCTCAATGCCGACCACTTCTTCGGCCAGTACGGCGCCCATCACCGCAAACTGCACCAGCATCGTACTATCGCAATCTACGTTGGCGCCTAAATCAAGCACCACCGTTTTGCCCTTTTGCTGATGCGGTAAGACCGTCACCAGCGCCGGACGCTCAATCCCTTCAATGGGTTTGAGTAATAATTTTGCCAGCCCCATCAGCGCACCGGTATTCCCCGCGCTGACGCAGGCTTCCGCCCGCCCTTCTTTTACTAACTCCAGCGCCACGCGCATTGAGCTTCCGCGGCTACTGCGGATCGCCTGAGCGGGCCGCGCATCACTAGCAATAACTGACTGCGCAGGGATCACCTGCAGTCGCGAACGTTGTTCGAAATCAGCTTTGGCAAGTAATGGCGTGATGGTGTCGGGGTCGCCGACTAAAAGAAGTGTGAGTTGCGAATTAGAGTTCAGTGCCTGCAGTGCTGCAGGCACTGTCACGGATGGGCCAAAATCACCCCCCATGACATCTAACGCCAGGGTTAGACGTGTCAAGGTATCGTCGCTGCCCGGTTCGGTTATTCCCCAGTCACCTGGGGAAATCCTCGCTAAGCTTCATCACGCTTATACTCTTTGTCTTTCACGCTGCAAGTATGTTGACTGCGCTTGTTCATCCCGATCGCATAGTTGTCTATGCTGCCAGCGATGTCCTCGCTTACGCCTCTTGCCGCGCGAAATCCATGGAGTAGTGCGTGATTACTTAGCGATAACCTTGCGACCGCGGTAGAAACCGTCGGCAGTGATGTGGTGACGCAGGTGTTTCTCACCAGAAGTTTTGTCTACAGACAGGCTGGTGACTGCGGTCAGAGCGTCATGGGAACGACGCATGCCACGTTTGGAACGGGTTGGTTTATTCTGTTGTACGGCCATGGACCTTACTCCTCAATTACTTATGCTTTAAGCTGGCTAATACGGCAAATGGATTTGGTTTTTGTGCCTCTTCAGGCAGTTCACCAAAGACCATGTCCGCGTCGGACACTTCACAGTGTTCAGAATCATGCACCGGAACTACAGGCAAGGAGAGAATGATTTCATCCTCAACCATCGCTTGCAGGTCGATTTCACCGAATTCGTTAACCTCAATCGGCTCATACGCTTCCGGCAGTGCTTCGGCCTGTTCGTCATTTCTGACGGGGCTAAAACAATACGTTGTGTGGACATGATGGGGGAACGGTTTCCCGCAACGCTGACATTCGAGGGTTACTGATACCTTTGCATCGCCGGTAATAACGGCAAGGCGCTGATTATCAATAGCGAACGACATGCTGCATTCCACATCGGTGTCCACGCTGACGACTGAATCGGCTACACGTTCAACCTGATCACGGGCATAAATACCTTCGTAATCGAGGCGTTTTTGAGCCGTGCGAACCGGATCGAGAGTCAGGGGTAATTTTACCTTTTGCATAGGGCGCGCATATTAACTTTGTAATGTCATAGAGTCAAAGAAAAAGGCAGCCTCAGGTTGCCTTTCGCCATTTATTCGCACACATTGCGGCCCATAGTTTAAAATGATGCTCTTCGAAGCGCTATATGTGGATAAAAAAATATGTCTGAGCTTATCCTGGCATCGACATCGCCCTGGCGGCGAATGTTGCTGGAAAAACTGGCGATGCCGTTTGACTGCGCGGCGCCTGACGTCGACGAAACCCCTCATCCAGGCGAACCCGCCCGCCAGCTTGTGGTCCGTCTGGCACAGGCAAAGGCGCAGGCTCTTGCCGAGCGCTATCCGCGGCACTTAATTATCGGTTCCGATCAGGTCTGCGTCCTCGATGGCGAAATTACCGGCAAGCCGCACAGCGAAGAGAATGCGCGCCTGCAGTTAAGGAAAGCCAGCGGCACGATTGTGACCTTTTATACCGGGCTGGCGCTTTATAATTCCGCCAACGGCCATCTACAAACCGAGTGTGAACCCTTTGATGTCCATTTTCGCCATTTAAGCGAGCAGGAAATAGACAATTATGTGCGCAAAGAGCGTCCGCTGCACTGCGCCGGGAGTTTTAAAAGTGAAGGACTGGGCATTACCCTCTTCGAACGCCTGGAAGGACGCGACCCGAATGCGCTGGTGGGCCTGCCGCTGATCGCCCTGTGTCAGATGCTACGCCGGGAAGGCTGTAATCCGCTGTTGCGCTAGCCGTTTATTCTGCCGGGCCGGAACCGCCGTTCTGGCCTGCTTCTTTGCCCTGGGTTTTCCCGTCTCAACCAGCCATCTCTTTTCCCCTGTCGACTGGAATGACCGTGGACTCACTCACGCGTCGACCCCGGCTGCCCATTACCCCGCCAGCCTGATTAGAGGGCGCGGACTGTCGGTCTGTTTATCCATCCGCTGGTGGACGACACAACACGGCTATTGCCGAAGTCAGGATGGCGCTGACAACAGGTCAGTGGCTGCGGGGAGCGAGTCGACCGCTGTCTGGCGCCTGACCCGGAGGTCTGGCGATGGAGTACACCGGCAATCTTGATTGGTTGTGGTATGGGCATATCGCGCAGGCGCGGCGTGCTGCGGATGAATTGACCCGGAGAGGTGTAAAGGTCGCGGTGAAGGCTGGCACAGCGACGCGGCAGATGACAGCGGCGGACTCACCGTCCGCCGGGACGATCATTTGCTATTACGTAGCACCTGCAGGCAGCGCTTCAGCTGGTTATCCAGCGGCGCTTCGACACGCATTACTTCCCCGGTCCCCGGATGAGTAAATTTCAGCGCGGCGGCATGGAGGAACAACCGATTCAGGCCGGTGCCAGCCAGCTGTTTGTCAAACTCGCGGTCGCCATAACGGTCGTCAAAAGCAATCGGGTGGCCCGCATACTGCGTGTGAACGCGGATCTGATGCGTACGCCCGGTAACCGGACTGCAGCGAACCAGCGTCGCGTGCGTATAGCGCTCTTCAACCTTAAAGCGCGTCTCCGACGGTTTTCCTTCCTGACTGACGCGAACGATACGTTCGCCGCTCTGCAGAATGTTTTTCAGCAGCGGTGCCTGCACCACTTTGGTGTGCGACTGCCACTGCCCGCGCACCAGCGCCAGATAATCCTTCTGCATTCCTTTTTCGCGCAGCTGTTCATGCAGCGAACGCAGTGCGGAGCGCTTCTTCGCCACCAGCAGTACGCCGGAGGTATCGCGGTCAAGGCGGTGAACCAGTTCGAGGAAACGGGCTTCCGGACGCAGCGCGCGCAGGCCTTCAATGACGCCGAAACTCAGGCCGCTGCCGCCGTGCACCGCGGTACCGGAAGGTTTATTCAGCACCAGAATATGGTCATCCTCATACAGAATCACATCGGCCAGCGCCGACACCTTCTGCAGATGCGGGGAGACGGCTTCTTCTTCACGCTCGGCAACCCGAACGGGAGGAATGCGGATTTCGTCGCCGGCTTCCAGCTTGTATTCCGGCTTGACGCGTTTTTTATTCACCCGCACCTCGCCTTTACGCAGGATGCGATAAATCATGCTCTTCGGTACGCCCTTTAGCTGCGTACGCAAAAAGTTATCGATGCGTTGCCCCGCTTCATCGGCGGTAATGGCAACCATTTTTACGCTTGGAGTCTCAGTTTTCATGGTGCGCGATTCTAAATAGCCCGACGCATTAGCGCCACTCATTTTTATATGCTTATATTTATCATTATCCGGTTTTCATTGAATGCTTCATCAGCGTTTTGTTTGTTATTAGAACAATCTGTATGCGCTGGTGAAAAAACTGTGAGTAACCGGGTGATAAAAGGTAAAAGTCAACTTGCTATAACAAGGTTAGCAATGGAATAATGATGCCGTTTTCCGTGTTGAATCTTGTTAGAACAAGAAATTAGCGGAATGACCAATTTTGTCTGACCGATCATCCACGCAGCAATGGCGTAAGACGTATTGATCTTTCAGACAGTTAGCGGGCTGCGGGTTGCAGTCCTTACCGGTACAGGCCTCTATGGATTTCACGTCGCAGGAAGGCGTCGACTCCGGGTATTCCCGGGTGCTCTACTCAGTCCGCTGATTGAGATGAGCGGGTTAAGCCACTACATCTGTAACGTGAAAGACGACGAGATATACGCAAAATTATTCAGGATGCGCCAAGGCGGCGAAAGAGAGAATCTCCGGAACTGACATCATCAGTAGGTCAGCGACAGGGGTGAACGAGCAAGCCGAAGCAGAAGCAACCTGAAAAATGACGTGTATAAATGGAATCTTCTCTGGTGATACATCCCAGGCTGTTCCCCTGCTAATTGCGCTGTGTTTCCGTTTGAAATACAGGCGACCGACACTCTGCGCCTCTTAAGCGCGCGACAACCGTGAGGTTGGCGACGTGAAACAGACACGAGGCCATCGGTTTTCCCCGGCAAGGCAATACTCTGCCCGCAGCTTAGTCGTCAATGTAAGAATAATGAGTAAGTTACGATGAAAAGAATGTTAATCAACGCAACTCAGCAGGAAGAGTTGCGCGTCGCCCTTGTTGATGGGCAGCGCCTGTACGACCTGGATATCGAAAGCCCCGGGCACGAACAGAAAAAAGCGAACATCTACAAAGGCAAAATTACCCGTATTGAACCTAGCCTTGAAGCCGCGTTTGTTGATTACGGCGCCGAGCGTCATGGTTTCCTCCCCCTCAAAGAAATCGCCCGCGAATACTTCCCTGCCAACTACAATTCTCACGGTCGTCCGAATATTAAGGATGTTCTGCGTGAAGGTCAGGAAGTAATTGTTCAGATTGATAAAGAAGAACGTGGCAACAAAGGTGCCGCGCTCACCACCTTTATCAGCCTGGCGGGTAGCTATCTGGTACTGATGCCGAACAACCCGCGCGCGGGCGGCATTTCACGCCGTATCGAGGGTGACGACCGTACCGAACTGAAAGAAGCGCTGGCCAGCCTTGAGCTGCCGGACGGCATGGGGCTTATCGTGCGTACCGCGGGCGTCGGCAAATCTGCCGAAGCGCTGCAGTGGGACCTGAGCTTCCGTCTGAAACACTGGGAAGCCATCCAGAAAGCCGCTGATAGCCGCCCGGCGCCGTTCCTGATTCATCAGGAAAGCAACGTCATCGTGCGCGCCTTCCGTGATTACCTGCGCCAGGACATCGGCGAAATCCTGATCGATAACCCGAAAGTGCTTGAGCTGGCTCGCCAGCACATCGCTGCACTGGGTCGCCCGGATTTCAGCAGCAAAATCAAACTGTACACCGGTGAAATCCCGCTGTTCAGCCATTACCAAATCGAATCGCAGATTGAATCCGCCTTCCAGCGCGAAGTGCGCCTGCCTTCCGGCGGGTCAATCGTTATCGACAGCACCGAAGCGTTAACCGCTATCGATATCAACTCCGCTCGCGCCACCCGCGGCGGTGACATCGAAGAAACGGCATTCAACACGAACCTGGAAGCGGCCGATGAGATTGCCCGCCAGCTGCGTCTGCGTGACCTCGGCGGCCTGATTGTCATCGACTTCATCGACATGACGCCGGTACGCCACCAGCGCGCGGTTGAAAACCGCCTGCGCGAAGCGGTACGTCAGGATCGTGCCCGTATCCAGATCAGCCATATTTCTCGCTTCGGCCTGCTCGAAATGTCGCGTCAGCGTCTGAGCCCGTCGCTGGGTGAATCCAGTCATCACGTCTGCCCGCGCTGTAGCGGTACCGGCACCGTTCGTGATAACGAGTCCCTGTCGCTCTCGATCCTGCGTCTGATTGAAGAAGAAGCGCTGAAAGAGAACACCCAGGAAGTTCACGCTATTGTGCCTGTGCCGATTGCGTCCTACCTGCTGAACGAAAAACGCGCTGCGGTGAGCGCCATCGAAACCCGTCAGGGCGACGTTCGCGTGATCATCGTCCCGAACGATCAGATGGAAACCCCGCACTACTCCGTGCTGCGCGTACGCAAAGGCGAAGAGACCTCTACCCTGAGCTATCTGCTGCCTAAACTGCATGAAGAAGAGATGGCGCTGCCTGCGGACGAAGAACCGGCCGAGCGTAAACGCCCTGAGCAACCGGCTCTGGCCACCTTCGTGATGCCGGACGTACCGCCTGCACCCGAGCAGGAAGTTCCTGTTGCCGCACCTGCCGCCGCAAAACCAGCGGTTGCCGCTGCCGCGCCGGCGCAGCCTGGTCTGCTCTCGCGCTTCTTTGGTGCCCTGAAAAACATCTTCTCCGGTGCAGAAGAAACTAAACCGGCAGAACCTCAGGTAGAGAAGAAAGCCGAAGAGAAACCGGAACGTCAGCAAGAACGTCGCAAACCGCGGACCAACAATCGCCGCGACCGCAACGATCGTCGTGATAACCGTGATAACCGCGACGGTCGTGATAACCGCGATAACCGCGCTGAAAATAGCGAAGGCCGTGAACCTCGTGAATCCCGCGAGGAAAACCGCCGTAATCGTCGCGAGAAACAGCAGCAGAATGTCGAGCCGCGTGAATCTCGCCAGACGGTGACCGAGGATGCTGAAAAAGGCAAAGCGCGCGATGAGCAGCAGCCGCGTCGTGAGCGTAATCGTCGTCGTAATGACGAGAAGCGCCAGGCGCCGCAGGAAGCTAAGCCACAAACGCGCGAAGAGCCGGTAGTCCAGCAGGAAGCCGAGCAGGAAGAACGCGTTCAGACGATGTCTCGTCGTAAACCGCGTCAGTTATCCCAGAAGGTTCGCATCGAGTCTGCGGTCGCAGAAACGGCCGCTCAGGTTGTTGAAACCGCGGCTGCGGTCCAGCCGGAAGCTGTCGCTCCGCGTACGGAACTTGCGAAAGTCGATCTGCCTGCCGTCGTTGAAAGTAACAGCGACCATGACGACAACAACGAGTCTCGCGAAGCCAACGGTATGCCGCGTCGCTCTCGTCGCTCGCCGCGTCATCTGCGCGTCAGCGGTCAGCGCCGTCGTCGTTACCGCGATGAGCGTTACCCGACCCAGTCGCCGATGCCGCTGACCGTAGCCTGTGCATCTCCGGAAATGGCGTCAGGTAAAGTGTGGATTCGTTACCCGGTTGCCCGTCCGCAGGATCAACAGCAGGAAGAACAGCAGGTTCAGGCCTCCGTGACTGAAACTGTCGCTCCTGTTGCTGTCGCTGAAGCTGCCATTGCAGAAGTGGTCGCCCCGGCGGTTGCCGAAGCAGCGCCTGTTGCCGCCGAACAACCTGTCGTAGCCGAAGCGACCGTCGCTGAAGCCGCGCAGACTGTTCAGTCGGAGGTCGCCCGCGAAACCGAGGTTGCTCCGCAGGATATTATCGCCGCAGAAGCGCCGGTAGTTGAGGCAGAAAGCATTGTTGCGCCGGTTGTTGCCGAGCCGGAAACAGTAGCGGTAGAGACGGCTGCAGAAGCCGTTGTTGAGGAACCTGCCCCGGTTGTGGCAGCAGAAGCTCCGGCACCGCAGGTCATTGAACCCGCGCCGGTGGTTGAAGCTACTCCGGTAGTTGAAACTGCTCCGGTGGTTGAAGCTGCTCCGGTAGTTGAAGCCGCGCCGGTCGTCGAATCAGCGCCTGCTCCGGTCGTGGTCGCTACACCAGCGGCAGCGGTTGTCGTGTCTCATCGCCACGCCACCGCCCCGATGACGCGTGCTCCGGCGCCGGCCTACGAGCCAGAAGCGCCGCGTCACAGCGACTGGGTTCGCCCGTCGTTTGCCTTTGACGGCAAAGGCGCAGCAGGCGGCCACAGCGCAACTCACCAGGCGACGGCGGAACCTACCCGTCCACAACCTGCCGAGTAAACGCGGTACGTCATAAAAAACCGGCCACAGGCCTAATGCGGGTTACTTAAAGGTAACCCGCATTTTTTTTGCTTTATCGCCGGACAGGGTGATGCCGGTAAACGGTGGTTGGCGCGAAAGGGGTCTGCCGCGGGGGTGCAGTGGAGTATTCCGTTCACTTTTGTGGCATGTTCCGTTCACGATAAATCCGCCACTTTTCTCCCCCCCCGCTGCGGGTGAACGGCATTGCGCTGAAAACGGCCGCTGCGCGGTATGCTCCACTCCGTCTTCATCTGGCGGAGGCAAGCCTTACAGGGAGGTGACCTCTTGCCGTCCCCCAACAGCCAGACGGCGGAGACAAAGGTATCGCGTCGCGACGATTTTCCTGCCGCAATGCCGGGTTCCCAGGGCCGGGCGAAACCGGCCCTGGGTCGTTCGCCTGTCGCGCAGGAAACAGCAGCGTGCGGAATCTCACGTGAACGGAATATTCCACACAACACATGCGCCAGAGTACGAAGACCCCTTTCGCATAAACCAGCGTAAAAATGACATCCCTGGCTTAACAGCGAACGACGGGACAGAAACTCCTGCAGAGATGTTGAAAACCTGACCACGCCGTATAAAAAACGATAATCTCCGTGAGATGACGGATTCCTACACCTCTGCCGGATCGGTCAGCCGATCCTTAAACAATCGATATTAGCCTCTGGCCGTTTCTTTATTCCCCCTCCGGGCGCTGCATCCCGGCAACCTGCGGCATCACTTCGCGCATCAGATCGAGAAACTTCCGCAGGCGGGTCGGATAATAACGCGCCCACGGATAGACCAGGTGGACCGGCAGCGGAGAGGCCCGCCACTGCGGAAATGGCTCAATCAGCCGACCGGCGGCGATATCCTCCGTCACAGCCCAACTCGACACGATAGCAGCCCCCAGCCCCGCCAGCGCCGTATTACGGGCCACATACACGCTATCGGTGCTCAGGCACGGCACAATACCAAACGAAAGCTCCCGGCTATCCTCCTGATGCTGCAACTCCACTTCATGTTGATAAAAGGTACTGATGGCCACCCACGGCAGCCGCGACAGATCCTGAGGTATCGCTAATGCCGGATAGCGCGACAACAGCTCCGGGGCGACCACCAGACTACGCGGAACTTCGGCCAGCAGCACCGACACCGTGGCCGGGTCAACTTCAGCCCCCACCCGAATCGCACAATCGATATTGTCACTGAGAAAATCGACGGTTTTGTCATTCAGCATCCACTCCACCGCCAGCTGCGGATAGCGCTGCAGAAAACTGACCAGCGGCCCCAGCAGCTGCTGCTGACCAAAGGCATGAGGCGCACGCACGCGCAGTACCCCTACCGGCCGCTCGTCGGCGATACTCATCTCGTCCTCCAGCGCCAGCCAGGCATCTACCACCTGACGCGCATGCTGGTAACAGCGTTCGCCATCATCGGTGAGCTTCATCGCATGGGTTGTGCGCAGGATCAGCCGGCTACCGAGCATACTCTCCAGCGACTGCAGACGGCGGCTGACCGTCGCCTGGGTAGTCTCCAGCTGCCGCGCCGCCGAAGAGAGTGAACCGGCCTCGACGATTCGAATAAAGGTCCGCATCAGTTCGATGCGATCTATACGCTCCTGCCTCTTCATTATCATTTTCTCTATACGTGAAACGTATAACCGTTTTACCACCACGCTATCTACCGCGCCAGCGGCATTCGGGGAAGAATAGCGCCATCTCATCTACGAGGACTTCATCATGACCCCGACTCCACTATCCTCCCGCGAGGCAGGCTGGATCATTTTTATACTCGCTCTTGGCGCTGGTTTTAGCGTTGCCTCTATTTATTACGCCCAGCCCCTGCTCCCGCTGATGGGTGCCAACCTGCGCCTGAGCGTTGAAGGGATGGGTCTCGTCCCGACCCTGACCCAGGCGGGCTACGCGCTGGGCATTCTGTTTCTGCTGCCGCTCGGCGATCGCCACGACCGGCGGACGCTGATTCTGCTGAAAAGCGCGGCGCTGGCGGTCCTGCTACTGCTGTGTAGCCTGACGGACCAGCTCACTTCACTGCTGGTGGTCAGCTTACTGATCGGGATGGCCGCGACGATGGCGCAGGATATTGTTCCGGCAGCAGCGATTCTGGCCCCGGCCGGTAAGCAGGGAAAAATGGTCGGGACGGTGATGACCGGCCTGCTGCTGGGGATTCTGCTCTCGCGGACCGTCAGCGGCCTGGTCGGGGCGCTGTTCGGTTGGCGGGTGATGTATCAGGCGGCAGCCGTGAGTATCGCTCTCATCGGTCTGCTGATGTGGCGTATTCTTCCCCGCTTTGCGATTCACTCCACGCTAAGCTATCCGCAGCTGATGAAATCCATGGCGCACCTGTGGCAACGCTATCCTGCGCTGCGACGCGCGGCAGTGGCTCAGGGCTTTTTATCCATAGCCTTCAGCGCCTTCTGGTCAACGCTGGCGGTGATGCTGCTCGCACATTATCAGATGGGCAGCGCCGTGGCCGGGGGATTCGGCATCGCCGGAGCGGCCGGAGCCCTTGCCGCCCCGCTGGCGGGTGGCCTGGCCGATAAATATGGCGCGGGAAGAGTCACTCAACTGGGTGCAGGCCTGGTGACCCTCTCTTTTGCCCTGATGTTCCTGATGCCGGTCCTGCCGCCACATGGTCAGCTGCTGCTAATCGGTCTTTCGGCCATCGGCTTCGATCTCGGTCTACAGTCCAGCCTGGTCGCGCACCAGAATCTGGTTTATAGCCTCGAGCCGCAGGCTCGCGGTCGCCTGAACGCCCTGCTGTTCACCGGCGTGTTTATTGGGATGGCGCTCGGTTCAGTACTCGGCAGTCGGCTATACGTGGTCGCCGGCTGGAACGGTGTTGTTGTTCTGGCCGTGGTCACCGGCGCGATTGCGCTCGCGATTCGTCTGCGGGAAAGCGCCCGTCTGGCATCCGTAGCGCGCGCAGTCCGATAAAAAAAGACCCGCTCCGCCATGCGGAACGGGTCTTTTTCAATCCGGCGAATGACCTCAGGCCGTACGTCGGGCAAACTCTTTTACCCGGAAGCCCAGCGCCATTAAGGTGGCAAAATACGCCACTACGCCCGCCGCCACAACCGCCATCAGGCGCAGCAGACGGAACGGCATGGAGCCCTGCGACCACTCCGGCATGATATACATCATACCCAGCAGCGCCGCCGACATCACCAGCACCGCAACCACCAGGCGCAGCAGGAAGGAGAACCATCCCGGCTGCGGAGTAAAGATCTTTTGCTTACGCAGCTGCCAGTACAACAGACCGGCGTTAAGACAGGCCGCCAGGCCGATAGAGAGCGACAGCCCGGCATGCTTCAGCGGGCCAATAAAGATCAGGTTCATCACCTGGGTCATAATCAGCGTAACGATCGCGATTTTTACCGGGGTTTTAATGTCCTGCCGTGAATAAAAGCCCGGCGCCAGTACCTTAACGACAATCAGTCCCATCAGTCCGACGGAGTAAGCCACCAGCGCGCGTTGGGTCATCGCCGCATCAAACGCGCTGAATTTCCCGTACTGGAACAGCGCCACGGTGAGCGGCTTCGCCAGGATCCCCAGCGCCACGGCGCTTGGCAACGCCAGCAGAAAGCACAGGCGCAGCCCCCAGTCCATCAGGCGGCAGTACTCATCATGATTACCGCTGGCAAAGCTTTTTGACAGCGATGGCAGCAGGATAGTCCCCAGCGCCACGCCAAGGACCCCGGACGGAAACTCCATCAGGCGATCCGCGTAATACATCCACGACACCGAACCGGATACCAGGAACGAGGCAAAGATGGTGTTGATAATCAATGAAATCTGGCTGACGGAGACGCCGAGGATCGCCGGCCCCATCTGTTTGACCACCCGCATTGCGCCGGCATCTTTCAGGTTAATGCGCGGCAGAACCAGCATGCCAATCTTTTTCAGATGCGGCAGTTGATAGGCCAGCTGCAGCACGCCGCCGACGGTGACCGCCCACGCCATCGCCAGCATAGGCGGATGGAAATAGGGTGCGGCAAACAGAGCAAAACCAATCATACTGACGTTGAGGAACGTCGGAGCGAAAGCGGGAACGGAAAAACGGTTCCAGGTGTTGAGAATCGCCCCGGCTAGCGACGCCAGTGAAATCAGCAGAATATAAGGAAAGGTGATGCGCAGCAGCTGGGTGGTCAGGGTAAATTTATCCGGGCTGTCGGCAAAACCGGGCGCGGTCACGGTAATCACCCAGGGTGCCGCCAGCATTCCAAGAACGGTAACGACCGCCAGAACCAGCGTCAGCAGGCCAGAGACATAGGCCACAAACACGCGGGTCGCATCTTCGCCCTGCTTGCTTTTATATTCGGCAAGAATGGGAACAAATGCCTGAGAGAACGCCCCTTCAGCGAAGATACGGCGCAGCAAATTCGGTAATTTAAACGCGACGAAAAAGGCATCCGTCGCCATCCCTGCGCCAAAAATTCGGGCGACGATAGCATCACGCGCAAACCCCAGAACGCGTGAAAACATGGTCATCGAACTGACTGCTGCCAGTGATTTTAAAAGGTTCATTAACGTGTTATTCCACAACCCTGAAGTAAAACGCCCGCGATTGCGGGCGCTGGAAAGTGGCGATAGTCTACCGGGTTCGTCATGAATTACTACTCCCAGATGTTACAACCAATTATTCACTCATTGCCTCGCGCCAGAGTTTTTCGACCACCCGTTGCGCCAGCAGCGCCTGTTCACCCGCAGTTTCCGGAACCGTCTGATTTTGCACGCATTCGATGAAGTGGCGAGCGCAGCCGGCAAAACCCCGTTGCTCGAGCGTGGTTTGCCAGCCCGGAACCGGGCGCATAATCACCCCCTGACCGCGCTCTTCCTGCCATTCACGCATATCACAGACGGCGTACAGTCCGCCGTCAGTCACCGCCTGCACCCACTCCCGCTGACTACCGGCACGCCGGTGCATGCTGGTGGTGACCTCCAGTTGAGGCGTGCTGAAGTGGTGTTCGGCGTAGAGCATTTCGCCCTGGGCCGTGGTATGCAGCGAGCCGCCGCTCAGGCGCGCGGTACCGCCCGCCAGCCACAGCGCGGTATCCACCACATGCAGATAATCATCCAGCAACGTAAAACGCAGATCGTGGCCGACGCTGTCGCTGCGATGTTTATCCATGCGCAGCGATGCGGCGCCGCCCATCTGCGTTTTGAGTTCACGATACAGCGGCGCAAAGCGACGGTTAAAACCGACCATCAGCGTGAGCTTGCGGCGAGCCGCCAGTTCGACCAGCGACTCTGCCTCATTCAGCTTATCGGCCAGCGGTTTATCCACGCACACATGCACCCCGGCATGCAACAGGCGGCTCACCACCTCAAAATGCGAAGCCGTTGAAGTATGCACAAAGACCGCGTCACACTGCGCCGCCAGCTGCTCCAGCGAGTCGGCATAAGGAATGCGCCAGGCGTCGCAGATGCGTAGCGCTTTCTCTTTACCCGGCGACCAGGCCGCCTGCAGCGTCCAACCATCTGCGGCGCCCAGCACCGGCAGCCAGGCCTTCTGCGCGATGCCCCCTAACCCCACCACGCCAATGCGTAATTTCGCGGTCACGATTAATCTCCCAGGTGAGCCAGCAGCGAGGCCAGCCGCTCTTTCAGTTCCGCGACTTCGCCTTCCAGCGCCTCAACCCGCGCGAGAAGATCATCGGCCGGCGGCGAGACGGCCTCGACGGCGGTAATAAGCGAGTCCATATCATCGCAGAACAGGTGCATATAGCGGGATTCTCGTTTCCCTGGCTCGCGCGGCAGACGAGCGACGAAAGGTCCGTCATCCCGGGTTGCCAGCGTTTCCAGCACGCTCTCCACTTCCGCCATATCGCTAAAGTCATACATTCGCTGCGCTCGGCTACGCAACTCGCCCGGCGTCTGCGCGCCGCGCAGCAGCAGCGTCGTCACGATCGCCACTTCCGCCGGAGACAGTTTCAGATCGCCAAACTCGGAATTACAAAAGCGCTGTTCATATTTGGTCACCCGATTGCCGAAACCGCTGACCGTACGCAGGTAATGGCGTTTGACCAGGGCATCCAGCAGATCCTGAATATCACTTTCGCTCAGCGACATCACCGGCTCACGATTGGTTTTCTGATTGCAGGCGGTCACCACCGCATTGACCGACAGCGGATACTGCTCAGGCGTGGTTACCTGTTTTTCCAGCAGACACCCGATGACGCGCGCTTCGTGTGCGGTTAACTGATATTTCATGCTCTCTCCTCAGCGACCCGGAGTCCAGTCCGGTGTCGTCAACGCCGTCAGTACATGGTCACGCCACTGCCCGTCAATCAGCAGATAATTTTTGGCGTACCCCTCTTTTTCAAAGCCAAGACGAGCCAGTAAATCGCCGCTACGTTGATTATGCGGCATGTAGTTGGCCATGATGCGATGGATATGCTGCGTGCGCTGCATATAGCGAATCGCCGCGGTCAGGGCCTCAAACATCAGCCCCTGGCCTTGCCACTTCTCGCCAATGGAATAGCCGAGGTAGCAGGCATGAAACGACCCGCGAACCACATTGGAAAAATTTGCCACGCCGATAATCTCTTTCTCTTCCGGATCGAGCAGCGCAAAATAGAATGCCGAGCCCTGTTTATGAAACTCGGAAATCATCGATAAACGCGCCTGCCAGCCAGAGGGGTAGCAGTGGCTGTCATCGCGCACTGGCTCCCAGGGTTTTAAGAACCCTTTATTCTCCGCGTAATAATCGGCCAGACGCCAGGCGTCACGATCGTATACCAGCCGCACCACCAGCCTGTCCGTCGTCAAACGCACCTTAGGTACGTTACTGCGATAGCCAAACATTCCCTTCTCCTGTTCCCCTGACTGATTACCCTGCTCCTTTCACTATACCTGTCCTGAACGGTTGTGTGAAAACAGCAACATACCATTTTCTGCACCATCTCCCTTTTTCGATGAATAGACTCTATCGATCTTGCTTTTTGATAAAAAAATATTGTCGCAATGATGCTGGGAAAGTCAGCATCTTCCCCGCACACTATCCGGGTAACTCTTTATTTTCCCTGGAGGGGAAATGTCCCGCGTATCGCAGGCAAGGAGCCTGGGTAAATATTTCCTGTTGGTCGACAACATGCTGGTGGTTCTGGGCTTTTTTGTCGTCTTCCCGCTAATTTCTATTCGCTTTGTTGACCAGATGGGCTGGGCGGCGCTGATGGTCGGGATTGCGCTCGGCCTGCGCCAGCTGGTACAGCAAGGATTAGGCATTTTTGGCGGCGCGGTCGCCGATCGCTTTGGCGCCAAGCCGATGATCGTCACCGGCATGCTCATGCGCGCGGGCGGTTTCGCGGCGATGGCCGTGGCCCATGAACCGTGGGTTCTGTGGCTCTCCTGCATTCTCTCCGGGCTCGGCGGCACCCTGTTCGATCCGCCGCGCGCCGCGCTGGTGGTCAAGCTGGTGCGTCCGCATCAACGCGGGCGATTCTTTTCGATTCTGATGATGCAGGACAGCGCCGGGGCGGTGATTGGCGCCCTGCTCGGCAGCTGGCTGCTGCAATACGACTTCCGCCTGGTCTGCAGCGTGGGCGCGGCGTTGTTTGTCGCCTGCGCCGCGTTCAACGCCTGGTATCTCCCGGCGTGGAAGCTTTCCACCGTGAAAACACCGGTGCGGGAAGGCCTGGGCCGGGTGCTGCGCGACAAGCGCTTTGTCACCTACGTTCTGACGCTCACCGGCTACTATATGCTGGCCGTCCAGGTGATGCTCATGCTGCCCATTATGGTTAACGACATCGCCGGTTCACCGACCGCGGTAAAATGGATGTATGCCATTGAAGCCGCTATATCGTTAACCCTGCTCTATCCCATTGCCCGCTGGAGCGAACAGCGCTTTCGCCTGGAGCATCGGCTGATGGCCGGGTTACTGGTGATGACCCTCGCCATGTTGCCTATTGGCTTGACCAGCAATTTACAGCAGCTGTTTACCCTGATTTGTATCTTCTATATTGGATCGATCGTTGCGGAACCGGCGCGGGAAACCCTGGGAGCCTCTTTAGCCGATGCCCGGGCGCGCGGCAGCTATATGGGCTTCAGCCGGCTGGGGCTGGCCTTCGGCGGCGCGTTTGGCTACGCCGGCGGCGGATGGTTGTTCGATGCGGGTAAAGCGCTGAATCAGCCCGAACTGCCGTGGCTGATGCTGGGTGTTATCGGCCTGTTTACCTTCATTGCTCTGTGGTGGCAGTTCAGCCAGAAGCGGTCGACGTCCGGCATGCTGGAGCCACGTACCTGACCAGAGATTTAAGGTAAGGCCTGTTTTCAGCATTTTCCGCTAGTGCGTCGAATGCTGGCAGGCCATACTGCTTTATGTCAGGATAAGTCCTGGCATGACCGTTAAGGAATCTAATGAAAAAGATGTTTATCGTGGCCGCGCTCATTGTCAGCGGCCTTCTGAGCGGCTGTAACCAGCTCACACAGTATTCAGTTAGCGAGCAGGAAATTAACCAGGCGCTACAGAAACGTAACCATTTCGCCAAAGATATCGGCCTGCCGGGCGTGGCGGATGCCCATATTGAGTTACACGATCTGACCAGTGCGATTGGCCGTGAAGAGCCGAATAAAGTGACGCTGAGCGGCATTGCCAACCTGGATCTGAACTCGTTATTCGGCAATCAGAAAGCCACCATCGACCTGAAGCTCAAGGCGCTGCCGGTCTTTAATAAAGAGAAAGGCGCGATCTTCCTGCAGGAGATGGAAGTGGTTGATGCGAAAGTGTCGCCTGAGAAACTGCAGTCCGTCGTACAGACCCTGATTCCCTATCTGAATCAGTCTCTGCGTAGCTATTTTAACCAGCAGCCGGCCTACGTTCTGCGCGAAGATGCCAGCACCGGCGAAGCGCTGGCGAAAAAATACGCAAAAGGCATCGAGGTGAAACCGGGCGAAATTATCATCCCGTTCACCAATTAATACGACGGGCGCTGCCGCGCCCGTTTTTTTACGGAAATTGATGCAAAGGAAAACGTTTACGCTTATCCTTAGTGCCCGGCAAAAACAGCCCTGATGACTGACCCTATTAGCCGGAGCTTTCCATGACAGCACAATCCCAGGTATTGAAAATCCGCCGCCCTGACGACTGGCATATCCATCTCCGCGATGACGATATGCTGAAGACCGTCGTGCCTTACACCAGTGAATTTTATGGCCGGGCGATCGTGATGCCGAATCTGGTGCCGCCTGTCACCACCGTTGAAGCGGCGATAGCCTATCGCCAGCGTATCCTTGACGCCGTTCCCGCCGGGCACGACTTTACGCCGTTGATGACCTGCTACCTGACCGATACGCTCGCCCCGGCGGAGCTGGAGCGTGGATTCCACGCTGGCGTATTCACCGCAGCCAAACTCTATCCGGCCAATGCCACCACCAACTCCAGCCACGGCGTCACCAGCATCGATGCCATCATGCCGGTGCTGGAGCGCATGGAAAAGCTGGGCATGCCGCTGCTGGTTCACGGTGAAGTCACCCACGCCGAGATTGACATCTTCGATCGCGAAGCGCGCTTTATCGAAACGGTAATGGAGCCGCTGCGTCAGCGTTTACCGGGCCTGAAAGTGGTGTTCGAACATATCACCACCAAAGATGCCGCCGAATACGTTCGCGACGGTAACGAACTGCTGGCCGCGACCATTACGCCTCAGCATCTGATGTTTAACCGTAATCACATGCTGGTTGGCGGCGTGCGTCCCCATCTTTACTGTCTGCCGATTCTGAAGCGCAATATCCACCAGCAGGCGCTGCGTGAGCTGGTTGCCAGCGGCTTTAGCCGCGCGTTTCTGGGAACCGACTCCGCTCCGCACGCCCGCCATCGTAAAGAGGCCAGCTGCGGATGCGCCGGTTGCTTTAACGCGCCGACCGCGCTGGGCAGCTATGCGACGGTATTTGAAGAGATGAATGCCCTGCAGCACTTCGAAGCGTTTTGTTCACTCAACGGCCCGCGCTTCTACGGCCTGCCGGTGAATGATACCTTTGTTGAGCTGGTGCGCGAAGAGAGCACCGTCGTTGAAAGCATCGCCCTGCCGGACGACACCCTGGTGCCTTTCCTTGCCGGTGAAACCCTGCGCTGGACGATGAAAAAATAAAAGCGCTGCCCCTTGTTGTAAACGCAAACTGAATACTGTATAAATAACCAGTATATTACACAGGGGGCAATCATGCGCATCGAAGTGTCTATCGCCAAATCTACAGCCTTACCGCACGGCGCCTTAGAAGCGCTAAATAATGAACTCTCCCGACGCATTGAACAGCAGTTCCCGGCTCTTCCAAGCCAGGTAACCGTACGCTTTGCCGCCAATAACAATTTGTCCGTCATTGGCGGCCTGAAAGAAGATAAAGACCGGATAAGCGAAATCCTGCAAGAAACCTGGGAAAGCGCTGATGACTGGTTTGTCCATGACGCATCCTGACGCCTCTCTGGCAGCATGCCGCAGCAGAATGGCACGGGCTCTGAACAAACAGAGCAGGCCAGTCTGAAGCAAAAGCTGCCGGAACATCGCGTCAGGCACAGCAAATTCAATTTGCTCCCTCATTGTGCTTTTTTTGCCGGGTCGCCCCGGCTTTTTTATCCCCGTTGCAATCTCAGACTTTTCTTTTTCCTCCTGATTATTTCCTTTAAAAATAACGATGCGCGGCACTAAATTTGCGCAAAAAAGCACCAAACAGATGAAGACTCGCCCTGTTTGATTTAATTTCTCGAGTTTATTCTTAACAGCTGATATAATTAACTTGCTTCAAAAAATATGCATTAAACCTCGAGAATTGTTGTCTTTTAACATATGAATAAGGGGTTATGATGGAAAAGAATAATGAAGTCATCCAGACCCATCCCCTCGTCGGATGGGACATCAGCACCGTTGATAGCTACGATGCAATGATGTTGCGCCTGCACTACCAAAACCCCACTCAAGAAAGCAGTAACGAAGCTGAAATTGGCCAGACGCTCTGGCTAACGACGGAAGTCGCACGTCAATTTATTTCTATCCTGGAAGCAGGTATTGCGAAGATAGAATCAGGCGAATACCAGGCAAACGAGTACCGCAGGCATTAATGATTATGCCGCGATCGATATATGCTAACTAAACAGGCACCTGCGGGTGCCTGATTTATTTTCGGGCTTGTATATGTGCAGGTTGTTAATTACCCTGCTAATAAAGCAAAAAACCGGAACAGACCATGCAATACGACCTCATCATTATCGGCAGCGGCTCCACTGGCGCCGCTGCCGGCTATTATGCCCGCCGGGCTGGACTTAACGTGCTGATGACCGACGCGCACACGCCTCCGCATCAGGAGGGCAGCCATCACGGTAATACGCGTCTTATCCGTCACGCCTACGGTGAAGGAGAGAGATATGTCCCGCTGGTGCTGCGTGCGCAGGCGCTGTGGGATGAGCTTGCAACCCTCAGCGGCGAGGCGGTCTTCGAACGCACCGGGGTGATTAACCTCGGCCCGGCAAACTCGACGTTTCTCAGCAACGTTGCGAACAGCGCCCGCCAGTTCCAACTGAACGTCGAAGAGATGGATGCCCCGGCTATCATGGCCCGCTGGCCTGAGATTCGCGTACCGGATGATTATCGTGGCATATTCGAACCGGCATCCGGGGTTTTACGTAGCGAGCTGGCCATCGAAACCTGGATACGTCTCGCGCGTGAGGCGGGCTGCGCTCAGCTGTTTAATTGCCCGGTTACCGCCATACACCATCACCCGGATGGCGTGACAATCGACACCGCCGATGGCAGCTACAGCGGCAAGAAACTGCTGGTCAGCGCCGGTACATGGGTAACGCGTCTGCTGCCCGACCTGCCAGTCCAGCCCGTACGCAAAATCTTCGCCTGGTTCCAGGCTGATGGACGCTATAGCACTAAAAACCACTTCCCGGCATTTACCGGTGAGCTGCCAAACGGCGACCAGTTCTATGGTTTCCCGGCGGAAGACAATGAACTGAAGATCGGCAAGCACAACGGCGGGCAACTTATCTCCGCGCCGGAAGAACGCACGCCATTTGGCGCGGTGGCCACCGACGGCTCTGAGTCGTTCAGCTTCCTGCGTAACGTGCTGCCCGGTATCGGCGGCTGCCTGCATGGCGCCTCCTGTACCTACGATAATACGGCGGATGAAGACTTTATTATCGACACCCTCCCCGGCCATCCTGAAACGTTGCTGATTAGCGGGTTAAGCGGTCATGGTTTCAAATTCGCCCCGGTGCTGGGAGAAATTGCCACGCAGTTTGCCCAGGGGGAACCCCCCGCCTTCGACCTGACCCCCTTCTCGCTGGCACGCTTTCAGGGTTAGATGGCCGCCGCGCGGTGTTGATTTGAGCAATAAAAAACGGCCTCAGAGGAGGCCGTTCATCACAGAGAGAGTTTATGCGTCGCCTGTACGATTTACTGGTCAACAACGTCCGCGAGCACTTTATGATTTATCTCGCACTATGGCTGCTGCTGGCGATCGTTGATCTTATCTGGTTATGGTTTTTCTGAGGTCTCAGGGTCCGGGATCCCCAGCTTCGTGTTCAGGCGGCCGCGAGATTTGTTGAAGATCTTATTGCCGTTTTCTCGTCCGGCACGCAGCTGACGCTGCTCCTCTTCCGGCAGCTTATGCTCTTCCATGCACGCCTCGCTACAGCAGCCGGCGAACTTCTCGGCGCAGCTCGGGCACTGGATAAACAGCAGATGGCAGCCGTCATTCAGGCAGTTCGTATGGCTATCACACGGGGTACCGCACTGATGGCAATGGGCAATCACATCATCGGAAATCCGCTCCCCCATCCGCTCGTCAAAGACAAAGTTCTTACCGATAAAGCGTACCGGCAGCCCCTGTTCGCGCGCACGACGGGCATATTCAATAATCCCGCCCTCAATGTGCCAGACCTTACTGAAGCCGTTGTGCTTCATCCAGGCGCTGGCTTTTTCACAACGAATACCGCCGGTGCAGTACATAACGATTTTTTTATCTTTATGTTCCTGCATCATCTCGACCGCTTTCGGCAACTGATCGCGGAACGTGTCCGCCGGGATTTCCAGCGCCTGCTCAAAATGGCCCACTTCATATTCATAGTGGTTACGCATATCGATAAACACCGCATCGGGATCGTCCAGCATCGCATTCACCTCCGCCGCTTTCAGATAATCACCCACGTCTGAGGCATCAAACGTCGGATCATCGATCCCATCCGCCACGATACGATCGCGGACTTTCAGGCGTAGCACCCAGAAGGATTTTCCGTCGTCGTCCAGCGCGATGTTCATCCGCAGGCCATCCAGCGCCGGGTCGAAGGCGTAGAGAAACTCGCGTAGCGCATCGACCTGACTTTCTGGCACGCTGATTTGGGCATTGATCCCTTCGTGGGCCAGATAGATACGACCAAACACGTTTAATTTGGTGAGGGCAATCCACAATGCATCGCGCGTGGCTTTTGGATCCACGATGGTGAAATATTTATAAAACGAGATCGTTGTACGCGGTTCGCTCTCAGCTAACATCTGCGCTTTTAACGTCTCATTTGAAATGCGGTTATGTAACACTGGCATGGTGTACCTGCTCGACATAGGAAATGAGGTAAATAAACGGCCGGCATCATATAGCAAACGACGTTAATTTACATCCCCACATTTTGCGCTACATTCATTTCACTCCCGTTCGTTCGCGTTTAACAATAAATGCCACCTGGGACAGCCGTTTTGGCTGAAGCATGAAAAAATGCGATAATAGAATGAGTTGCTTATTTAAACAGGTATGAGATGACCCATTTACCTAAATTTTCCGCGGCGCTGCTGCATCCGCGTTACTGGCTGCTTTGGCTAGGTATTGGCCTGCTGTGGCTGGTTGTTCAGCTTCCCTATCCGTTGATTTACCGCCTTGGCAATGCGATTGGCCGCCTGGCAATGCGCTTTATGAAACGCCGCGCCAAAATCGCTTACCGTAACCTGGAGCTGTGCTTCCCGGACAAAAGCGAAGAAGAGCGCCATCAGATGGTGGTGCAAAACTTCGAATCGGTGGGGATGGGGTTAATGGAGACCGGGATGGCCTGGTTCTGGCCGACCCGGCGTATTGCGCGCTGGACCGACTCCATCGGCGTTGAGCATATCCGGGACGTTCAGGCGCAACAGCGCGGCATTCTGCTGATCGGCATTCACTTCCTCACGCTGGAAATGGGGGCGCGGATGTTTGGTATCAACGAACCCGGCATCGGCGTCTACCGTCCAAATGACAATCCGGTCATTGACTGGCTGCAAACCTGGGGCCGGCTGCGCTCGAATAAAGACATGATCGACCGTAAAGATCTGAAAGGGATGATTCGCGCGCTGAAAAAAGGCGAAGTGATCTGGTATGCGCCGGACCACGACTACGGCCCGACCGCCAGCGTATTCGTGCCGCTCTTTGCCGTCGACCAGGCGGCAACGACGTCGGGGACCTGGATGCTGGCAAAGATGTCGAAAGCCTGCATTGTTCCGTTCGTTCCGCGGCGTAAACCCGACGGTAAAGGTTATGAGCTGATTATTCTGCCGCCGGAATGCGATCCGCCGCTTGATGATGCGGAAACGACCGCGGCCTGGATGAACCGCATCGTCGAGAAATGCATTCTGATGGCGCCGGAGCAATATATGTGGCTGCACCGCCGCTTTAAGACCCGTCCGCCCGGCGTACCTTCACGCTATTAAGTGTGCTTCCTCCGGCAGCCCGATGCTGCCGGAGGCACTTTCCGCTTTAGCGTTAAGCGCTCTCCTCCATTGCGATGATCGTTACTCAGGCGCATAATTAGCAGGCTCATCTTTTGTTTTTTGTCCTGCATCGCAGGCCAATGGAAGCCTATGTCGTCTGCAGATAGTCCGATTAACTGGAAACGAAATCTCACGGTCACCTGGCTCGGCTGTTTTTTGACTGGTGCCGCTTTTAGCCTGGTCATGCCCTTTCTCCCGCTCTACGTCGAGCAGCTTGGCGTGACGGGCCACAGTGCCCTGAATATGTGGTCAGGACTGGTATTCAGCATTACCTTCTTGTTCTCCGCCGTTGCCTCTCCCTTCTGGGGCGGCCTGGCCGATCGCAAAGGGCGCAAAATTATGCTGCTGCGCTCCGCGCTGGGGATGGCTATCGTCATGATGTTGATGGGGCTGGCGCAAAACATCTGGCAGTTTCTGGTACTGCGGGCCTTGCTGGGGCTGTTGGGTGGTTTTATTCCCAATGCGAATGCCCTGATCGCCACCCAGATCCCGCGCCAGAAGAGCGGCTGGGCGCTGGGTACGCTATCTACCGGCGCCGTGAGCGGCGCGCTGCTTGGCCCGCTGGCGGGCGGCTTTCTTGCCGACCATTGGGGACTGCGCACCGTCTTCTTTCTGACCGCCAGCGTCCTGCTCGTCTGTTTTATCCTGACGCTGTTTTTCATTCGCGAGCAGTTCGTCCCGGTCGCGAAGAAAGAGATGCTTAATGCAAGGGATGTCTTTTCGTCCCTGAAAAGCCCAAAGCTGGTCTTGAGTCTGTTTGTCACCACGATGATTATTCAGGTCGCCACCGGCTCAATCGCCCCTATCCTGACCCTCTACGTTCGGGAGCTGGCCGGAGACGTCGGAAATATCGCCTTTATCAGCGGGATGATAGCCTCCGTTCCGGGCGTCGCGGCGCTGATCAGCGCCCCGCGCCTCGGTAAGCTCGGGGATCGTATCGGGCCGGAAAAAATCCTTATCGTCGCGCTGATGGTCTCCGTTCTGCTGCTGATTCCAATGTCATTCGTCCAGACGCCGCTGCAGCTGGCTATTTTACGCTTTCTGCTGGGTGCCGCCGACGGCGCGCTGCTGCCGGCCGTCCAGACGCTGCTGGTGTACAACTCAACCAGCCAGGTGGCCGGGCGCATTTTTAGCTATAACCAGTCATTTCGCGATATCGGCAACGTCACCGGCCCATTGATCGGCGCAGCGGTATCTGCCAGCTATGGTTTCCGGGCGGTCTTTTTTGTCACCGCGACGGTCGTCCTGTTCAACGCTATCTATTCCACCCTCAGCTTGCGGCGTCCTTCCGGTGATGAACCCGCGCAGAACGCGGACTCGGGCGGTCGTTCGGTAAATTAAGTTCAACAGCGTCGCCTTCCCCTTGACGCAACGCTCACCGCCTTCTATAGATTGAATCGTGTCCATTTTTCATTCTTCTTAGGGGGTTATCTATGCCAAAGGATTCGATTTTCTATGCCACGCTCGAAGAAGCTATCGATGCGGCCCGCGAAGAGTTCCTGGTCAATAATCCGGATAGCGACGAGGAGAGTGCCAACGTTGAGCAGCTGAATATCCAAAAGTACGTTCTGCAGGATGGCGATATCGCCTGGCAGGCCGAATTTTTTGCCGACGAAGATGAAGAAGGCGAATGCCTGCCGATGTTAAGCGGCGAAGCGGCACAGAGTGTTTTTGACGGCGACTATGACGAGATAGAGCTGCGTCAGGAGTGGCTGGAAGAGAATACGCTGCATGAGTGGGACGAAGGAGAGTTTCAGCTGGAACCCTCTCTGGATACCGAAGAGGGTCAGACCGCTGCCGATGAGTGGGATGAACGCTGATTAGTTGTACGGACCGTGGCTGGCATCAAGCGGCAACAGCAACGTATCGAACACCAGCGAAAAAGGCAGATCGAGAATGGTGATGTATCGCCATGACGAATCACGCACATCCCACTGCACGCCGGGGTAATACTGATTCCCATGCCCCTGCCCCGGCACCGTGCGGCTAATAATACTGCCGCAGCCGCTGAGCAGCAGCGCCATGGCAATAACCAGTAAAATTCTCATCTGCTACCTCAATGCTCAGATAAAAAAATACCGGCAATATTGCCGGTATTTTCCTTCACATACCGCTTATTTCGTTTTCAACGCCAGCGGGTTGAGCGTCACCTGCTGATAGGCGCTCACCCACGAAGAGTATTTCTCCGGCGCGGCCCACACACGATAGTGCAAACGTGACAAGGTGACCGGGTCGCTCAACAGCACCAGACGACGGTCGCGATTGAGTTTGTCGGGCGTCTCGTTCAGCGCCTGTTCAACGTGACGTTCGCGGGCGATATCCAGAATTTGACCATGGCGGTGACGTGCCGTCGCCATTGCCGTAGCCAGCGCGTTGAAGGACGGGTTAAACACGGCGTGCATAAACCCATCGTCCAGGGAACGCTGACGGTTCAGGGTCAGATATGCATCGGTATCCTTCAGCACCTGCGGCGGGGAATACTCTTCCGGGATCAGGAACAGCTTCCAGCGTTTGGTACGCAGGCCCACGGTGGCCCGACTGGAAATCACCGACACGAACGGCGACAGGATCAGCGAGAAGACGATCGGCGCCAGCCAGAACAGGAAACGCAGATCCAGCCACGCCATACCGACCGCCCACACCAGCCCCAGCAGCAGCTGCGAACCGTGGCGCATAAAGGCTTCACCCCATGGGGTGGAGTCATCATCACGCTGCGGAGAATTCCATACCACTTCCCAACCGAGGAACGCACTGACCACAAACACGGTATGGAACAGCATACGCACCGGCGCCAGCAGTACCGAGAACAGCACTTCCAGCAGCAAAGAGAGCGTCACGCGAATGAAGCCGCCGTACTCTTTTGAACCTTTGCACCACACCAGAATAATGCTCAATAATTTCGGCAGGAACAGCAGCACCATCGTCGAGGCGAACAGCGCAATCGCCAGCTCCGGACGCCACTGCGGCCAGACCGGGAACAGCTGCCGCGGCTGCAGGAAGTACTGTGGCTCAGTCAGCGCATGCACGACCTGTAGCGCGGTCGACAGGGCGAGGAACATGAACCACAGCGGCGCCGACAGGTAGGACATGACGCCGGTCAGGAACACCGCCCGGTGCACCGGGTGCATGCCTTTGACCAGGAACAGACGGAAGTTCATCAGGTTACCGTGGCACCAGCGGCGGTCACGCTTCAGTTCATCCAGCAGGTTCGGCGGCAGTTCTTCATAAGAGCCCGGCAGATCGTAGGCAATCCACACCCCCCAGCCGGCACGACGCATCAGCGCCGCTTCCACGAAGTCGTGCGACAGAATCGACCCGGCAAATGAACCTTCTCCCGGCAGCGGCGCCAGCGCGCAGTGCTCGATAAACGGCTTCACGCGGATAATGGCGTTATGGCCCCAGTAGTGTGATTCACCAAGCTGCCAGAAGTGCAGGCCGGCGGTGAACAGCGGACCGTAAACACGGGTCGCAAACTGCTGGCAACGGGCATACAGGGTGTCCATACCAGAAGCGCGCGGCGAGGACTGAATGATCCCGGCATTCGGGTTCGCCTCCATCAGACGCACCAGCCCGGTCAGACATTCACCGGTCATCACCGAGTCAGCATCCAGTACCACCATATAGCTATACTGGCTGCCCCAGCGACGGCAGAAGTCATCGATGTTACCGCTCTTACGCTTCACACGACGACGACGACGGCGATAGAAAATCTGCCCCTCGCCCTGCACTTCCGCAATCAGCTCCATCCACGCTTTCTGCTCGGCAACGCAAATATCCGGATTGTAGCTGTCACTCAGGATATACACGTCGAAGTGCTGCTGTTGCCCTGTCGCCTTCACCGACTCCCAGGTGGCACGCAGGCCGGCGAATACGCGATCGACGTCTTCGTTGCAGATCGGCATGATCAGCGCCGTACGATGTTCTGGGTTCAGCGGTTCATCGCCGACGGTTGACGCGGAGATACTGTACTTATCGCGCCCCATCAGCAGCTGCAGGAAGCCCATCAGCGCGGTCCAGAAACCGGCGGAAACCCAACAGAAAAGGACCGCGAAAAGGATCAGGATCCCGGTTTGCAGCATGTACGGCAGCAGCTGCATGAAGGAAATCCACAGATTCTGCCCGACCATGTCAGCCGGATTGATGAGCGCCCATCCCTGATACGGCAGGATGGTTTTCATGTACCAGGTTGCGACAACGGTCTGCGCCAGCGTCAGCAGCAGCAGGATGTAACGACGGATGGTCCCGACGGTACGCCACTTCTGCTCGCTCTCCTGCTCTTCTTTGGTCAGGCGAGAAAGATAGCGCGGGGTGACATCACGTCCCCGTAGCCGATCCCAGAAACGCCCAACCGGGTTGGTGCGCCACGGGTCCGGGAACATTGAGGAGCGTTTTGCTTTCGGCATTGCGTTGAGCTGAGTACGCCCTTCATCATCTTTTATCAGCTGGTTACCGGCCAGGGAGTCTGGCCAGCTATGTTCCAGTCGTGATTTCACGGAACCCAGCGGGGAATCGTCTTCACGAACAAAAGCATGATGATCGGCGTCCAGCGCTTCATGTACGGCCTGCAGGCTTGTATCAGGCAGCGCGGCTTTTTCAGCCTCAGACAGCGGCAACGCGTCAATGTACTTCGTTATCTTATTCATTGGCAGGCAGCTGATAGCTCCAGGTTTCACTCAGCGTCTGATCAGCATTGACCAGCGCAGCGCGCATTTCCGTGGTTTTCTTCGGATCTTTTACCTTCACACGCAGAACCATACGCCAGCCCTTAGTGACCGGGTTATAACGCACGGTATTCTCAACAATTTCTGCGTTATCGCCGATGCTCGCCTGCGCCGTTACCGGCGTATCTGACGGCATTTTTTTCATTTCAGCGCCGGTGAAGTCAACGATAAAGGCAATGGTGCCATCCGGCTGACGAATCAGGTTCGACTGCTTCACATCCCCGGTAGAACGGCGGGTCTGCATCACATAGGCGTTATCCGGCGCGTGCAGTTTGTCTTCATCGCGGCTGAAGGTAATCGAGTATTTGAAGTTCATCTCTTTACCCGGTTCCGGCAGCTGATCCGGCGTCCAGTAGGTCACGATGTTATCGTTGGTTTCGTCATTGGTCGGGATTTCAACCAGTTCGATTTTCCCTTTACCCCAGTCGCCCTTCGGCGTGATCCAGGCGCTCGGGCGCAGATCGTAACGGTCGTCGAGGTCCTCAAAGCGCGAGAACTGACGGCCGCGCTGCAGCAGGCCGAAGCCCTGCGGATTTTCCATCGCATAGCTGCTGACGGCCAGATGCTTAGGATTGTTCAGCGGACGCCAGATCCACTCGCCGTTACCGGCAAGAATCGACAGGCCGTTAGAATCATGCAGCGCCGGACGATAGTTGGTCGCCGGAGAGGGTTGATTCGGCCCGAACAGGAACATGCTGGTCAGCGGTGCAACGCCTAGTTTGCCGACTTTGTCACGCAGGTACACTTTAGACTGCACATCAACGACGGTATCGCGGCCCGGCATAATCACAAAACGGTAGGCGCCGGTCGCACGTGGGGAGTCAAGCAGTGCATAAATAGTCAAACGCTTGTCCGTGGCTTTTGGATGCTCAATCCAGAACTCACGAAAACGAGGGAATTCTTCGCCGGAAGGCAGCGCGGTATCGATAGCCAGGCCGCGCGCGGAAAGCCCGTACACCTGGCCCTGACCCAGAACACGGAAGTAGCTGGCGCCGAGCATGCTGACGATTTCGTCGTTCTTATCTTTGCTGTTGATCGGGTACAGTACTTTGAAACCGGCGAAGCCCAGGTCTTTCACCGTATCTTTATCATGCTGGACGCTGCCAAAATTAAAGTAATCCGGATTATATTTAATCTTACGCACGCTGCTTGCCGTCACTTCGTTAATGGTGACCGGCGTGTCGAAGTACATACCCTGATGATAAAATTCAAGTTTGAATGGGGTTTTCTGATTGTTCCAGTAAGCCTTATCGTGATTAAACTGGATTTGCTGGTAGTCCGCGTATTTCATGTCGCGGAAAGCGGAGGGCAAGTTGCTCTTCGGCGCTTCATAGCCTTTCCCGGCTAACGCTTTGGCCTGTTTTGCAACGTCATCAATGCTAAACGCCCATGCAGATGAAGTACACAGGGACAACATTACGGCTGCGCTTAACCAGCGCATTTTCATCATCTGTGGTTTAAGTTTCATATAAGTAAGCACTTCCCCCTTTGTGTGCTTAAATCGATCCGATCTATTTTAATGGTAATTCAGGCAATCCGACAACATAATCCCTGCTTTGTTCACCTTAGCGGCGCAGGTAATAGGCAGTTAACTGCCACATTTGTACTTTACGTACTTATCCTGGAGACAGGTATCCAGAGTTGATGTAGGGTTGCTGAGAATTTAAACGTTATCACGTTGAGTGATAAGACGAATTGTCCGAGAATGTAGTGATATTGTATGAATAATACGCCAGTACAACGTGAATATTTCTTCGATAGCATCCGCGCCTGGCTGATGCTACTGGGGATCCCTTTTCATATATCACTGATCTATTCCAGCCACAGCTGGCATGTGAATAGCCTCGAGCCCTCCTGGTGGCTGACGCTGTTTAACGATTTTATCCATGCTTTTCGCATGCAGGTCTTCTTTGTCATTTCTGGCTACTTTTCCTACATGCTTTTTTTACGTTATCCGCTGAAGAAGTGGTGGAAAGTGCGCGTTGAGCGTGTCGGCATTCCGATGCTGACCGCCATTCCTCTGCTGACGCTGCCGCAGTTCATCATGCTGCAGTACGTTAACGGCAAGGCCGAAAACTGGCACACCCTCTCGGGTTACGACAAATTCAATACTCTGGCGTGGGAACTGGTTTCTCACCTGTGGTTTTTACTGGTGCTGGTGGTCCTGACCTCTCTGGGAGTCGTGCTGTTTCGCTGGCTGACCGGCCGCCGCTCAGCCAGGGCATCGACCTTTGGTGACACCGTCACATTAGCTCAGCTGTCGATGATTTTTCTGGCGCTCGGCGTGCTTTACGCGGTGATCCGCCGCTCGCTGTTTGTCCTTTACGCCCCCTTGCTCAGCAACGGCCTGTTTAATTTCATCGTGATGCAGACTCTGTTTTACCTGCCCTTCTTCATTCTTGGTGCCCAGGTATTTATCAATCCGCGCTTAAAAACGATGTTTACCACTCCGTCGCCATGGTGCTTCGTCGGCGCGCTGCTAGGCTTTATCGCCTATCGCCTGAATCAGCAATATGGTTCCGGTGATGGCTGGATGTATGAAACCGAATCGGTCATTACCATGGTTCTGGGTCTGTGGATGGTGAACGTGGTCTTTTCTCTCGGCCACCGTCTGCTGAACTTTCAGTCGGCGCGGGTGACCTATTTTGTTAATGCTTCGCTGTTCATTTATCTGGTGCACCACCCGCTGACCCTGCTTTATGGCGCATGGCTGGCGCCGGCGATCAAATCCAACGCGCTTGGGTTTATTGCTGGCTTAGTCTTCGTGGTCGGTATTGCGCTGGTGCTGTATGAAATTCATCTGCGCATTCCTCTGCTACGCTTTCTCTTTTCGGGAAAATTCCAGCCGAAAGCAGCTAAGACTCAAGTGTCCGCTGGCTGATCGCCCGCCCGCTCGCCCGCAGATGTCAGGCGGCGGGTGGTCGGGGCCCCCGACTTTCACGCACCTCGCTGCGGCTCAAGCAAGCGCCGGTAAATGTCCGCGGTCTCCTCATCGAAACAGACAAAGCAGACGCGCTCTAAAGGATTGTAACGCGTCAGAAAGGTGCTGACCGTCTGCACGGCAATTTCTGCCGCCGCCTGCTTAGGATATCCATATACGCCGGTACTGATGGCCGGGAAGGCAATCGATCGATAGCTGTTCGCTGACGCCAGCTGCAGGCTGTTTCGATACGCGTCAGCAAGCAGTTCAGCCTCCTGATGCCCGCCACCGTGCCAGACGGGCCCGACGGCATGGATCACCGCGCTGGCCGGCAGCTGACCCGCGGTAGTAATCACCGCATGACCCGGAGGGCACTCGCCTTGTTGTTGCCGGACGACCTGACACGCGGCAAGGAGCTCCGGCCCGGCTGCACGATGGATTGCGCCATCCACGCCCCCGCCGCCTAGCAGCGAGGGATTGGCGGCATTGACGATAACATCGACGTCAAGCGTAGTGATGTCGCCGAGAATAACCTCAGGTTTAACAGTCATTTCGCCTCCTGTCGGCAAACGTCTTTACATAAAGCACAGAGGGTAATATGGCACGATAGCCCGCCCGACGAAAGTCCGGGAAACTTGCGGCGGCTATAACCCGTCTGGAGGATAGCAAGGCTATGTTGCGGGTTAATATTCTTTCACGTTACGGTTGCGTGGCGGGGGCTACCCCGTGAGTCGAGTCGACGGCCGCAAGTCTGAACAGCCCGACCAGTGCCAGCAGAAAGAAAAACAGGACCTGAGGTCCTGTTTCTTGTGCGGGTGACATCAGCTTATGCCTGGTCGGGCGTTTCGTTCACTAATGTGGATTTGTTTTTCCGCGCACGCGCGGCCAGCCATAGCCCACAATTTTTCATCGCGTAACCAAACACCAGCCCTAGCGCCAGAGAAGGTACCACCAGCCGCCAGTTCCCGTCGCCGGCAAATGTGGCGCAGGCGCCAATAAAAGTGCCGGGGACAAAAGAGAGCAGCAGCTGACGAGCCTGAATACACATCAGGAAGGCCACGCCCCCGGTCATCATATAGCCAAGGATTTCCAGATGCGGCGCCAGCGCACTGCCGTAAATAATGACCAGCGCCCACACCACACCGCTCATTACCGTACAGGTTGAGATCAGCAACCCTTTTAGCCCGCCCTGCGGGCAAGCGAAATAGGCCGTGCAGCCCAGGAAGCCCGCCCAGCTCAGCAGACCAAGCGCGACCGCCACCCATCCCCAGATTCCGGAGAGAATGCCTGTCGTTATTGCGATTGCGAAGAGTATGTTCATGACGCGTATCATAGCAGATACGCGTCCGCCAAATGAGATCTGAAGCACGTTATATGCAAGCTCATACTTTCCATTGCAATAAAAACGTGACAAATATCACATTTACTCTTCCGATTCTTCCTGCAGTTCATCCCACATGGCGGAGAGCGCTTCCCGCGTCAGGGGCGCCATCGTCCGCCAGAAAGGTGTCCCGGCATGCGCCTCGACTTTGCCGAGGAAAACCCCGCACCACGGCAAAATGTAGTCAGCAAACAGCGTTTCCAGCGTTTCGCTTTCATCTTCCGTAGCATGATCTTCAAGCCACGAGGCCGCCAGCAGCAGTGACCCAATGTGGTCGGCCTGACCTTCTCCGGTCGGGATCCCGTGTTCGCTGAAGAAACCGCGAACTTCAGCTTCGCTTGCCCCTTCAACCCACGCGCTACGATAAGGAGGAACGCTGCACTCTTCACCGACAAACAGCGCATTGTAATCGGCGGCCAGCGGTTGCACGTCGCAGCTTTTTTGCAGACGTTCCAGCAGCTCATCCTGCTCCAGCGGCCAGCTCGCCGCCAGCTTCCCTTCACGGATCAGGGTAAACAGCGGCACCAGCAGCGGATCCTGCGGCTGACGGTAGTACAAAGAGCCCAGCACGCGGCAGAGGATTGAAAACTCGTTCATTCAATTTTTCCAGTTATTCATATTAAAGATCGGCAAATTCAGGGATCGCCGGCATCCCGCGAGACTCAAGGAAATTCAACAGCCGACGCGGGGACACGTTAAGGATCCGCTCTTCGGGGAAGTTCACATCATCGAGGATCTTACGACACTCTTTGAACTCGCCGAGCGTAAATGCGGTATGCGAATCCGATCCCAGCGCGACCCAACCTCCGGCATCGCGCACGGCGGCGGCAACCGCCCGGCAGTTATCTTCGCTGCCCACACGCGACGAGACGAAGGATGAGTTGTTGATTTCCAGCGCCACCTGGTATTTTGCCGCCGCGGCGGCTATCGCCGGAATATCGACGGGGTATTTCGGATTACCCGGATGGCTAATAATATGTACCGCGCCGCTCGCCATAGTGGCGATCATCGCTTCAGTATGGGTGGCTTTATCCTGCGGCGGGAAAACCGGCTCATGGAAGCCCGCAATGAACAGGTCCAGTGAGGTCAGCATCGGCCCGGTGCAGTCAATTTCGCCGAGGGTATTTTTTATGTTGGCTTCAATACCCCGTAAAATGCCGACGCCGTCGACCATCCGCGGCCAGATGCGCATATTGACGAAATGCCAGTAGTGCGGAGCATCGGCCATATCCGGACCATGATCGGTTATGGCAAAAAGTTTGATCCCCTTACGCTTTGCTTCAGCAATATAATCGTGCAGGGTACTGTAGGCGTGGGTACTGGCGACGGTATGCATGTGCAGGTCAACAGGATACATCACAATCTCCTTCTCTGTTTGTGGCAAGAATAGCAGGAATCAGGACGCATGATTAGCAAAACCCCGCCACAGCGGGGTTTCTCTTAGTATCCGCGCTGACGATCGACCTGCCCGTTCACCGCCTCCCCACGCTCCAGGCGGCCAATGGTGCTGGCAATATAGGTGATCGCTTCCAGCGGACGGGTGACTGCGGCGACATGTGGCGTCATCGCCACCCGAGGATGCGCCCACAGCGGACTTTCCGCCGGTAATGGCTCGCGGCTAAAGACATCCAGCATCGCGCCTTTAAGCTTACCGCTATTCAGTGCCGCCAGCAGATCCGCTTCGACCACGTGAACGCCACGTGCCAGATTGAGAACATAGCTGTTATCCGGAAGCTGCGCCAACAGTCGCTGATTAATAATGCCGACGGTTTCCGCCGTGTTTGGCAGCAGGTTGATCAGTACCCGCGTCGCGCCGAGGAAGTCGCCCAGCTCCTCCTGACCGGCAAAGCTTTGCACCTGAGGCCAGGATTTACGACTACGGCTCCAGCTCCGCAGCGGAAATCCCCATACCTGAAGCGCTTCCGCCACTTTCGAACCAAGCACGCCCGCGCCCATTATCCCGATAGTGAACTCTTCGCGACGATAATCCTCCAGCGGCTGCCAGCGGGCCTGCTGTTTTAATTCCTGGTAGTCGTCGAAGCGACGGAACCAGTGCAGCACCTGGCTCACCGCATACTCTTGCATCTGCTGACCCATTCCGGTGTCTTCGAGGCGAAAGAGTGGAATCGACATCGGCAGCATTTCCGGGTGTTCACGGAGTTTACTCAGAATTGAATCGACGCCAGCGCCGAGGGCAAAAACGGCTTTTAAGTCCCGTCCCTGAAGCATTTCCACCGGCGGATGCCAGACCAGCGCATAGTCCGCATGCTGAGTATCGCCGGATTTCCATTCGCGTACGCGCGCGCCCGGCAGCTGTTTTTCCAGCTCAGCAATCCAGTAAGCGGTATCAAATGTCGGGTGATAAAAGATTATGTCCATCATGGCTCCTGATCGCGGGCGCTGGTTGCAGGTTGACCCTGGCGCCGTATTTTACTTATTGTTTTCTATTGGATTGCCAGCATAGCAAATTTCATTTTTCTATCGAATAAAAAGAGGGTGGCGACAAAAAAATCGATTGTCGCGCATTTAAAAAGCAAGTTGCGCGAAGTTTGTCTAAACGCGCTGTTTTTTGAAAAAGTTGATTGACGAGAGATACGTATTTCCCTAAATTAGCGCCCGTTGACCACCCAGGGTGAGCAGCAAAACAATATGGTGAGGTGTCCGAGTGGCTGAAGGAGCACGCCTGGAAAGTGTGTATACGGCAACGTATCGGGGGTTCGAATCCCCCCCTCACCGCCATCTTTAAAGAAGAGCTCGTACGCAGGTACGGGCTTTTTTTTCGCCTGTGGCACCGCCCGGGGGGATGAGAAACCCCGATCGGGGGTCGACAGCTGGCGCAGCCAGCTGGACAGACCGCGAGCCTGCGAGCGGGCTGCCCGCACAAAAATGCCGGGAGCATTTTTGAACAACGCCTGCGTTGGCCCCGAAGGGGCGAGGCCCAGGGACGGGCCGAGTAACGGTGAGCGAAGCGAATCAATCCTCCCCTCACCGCCATCTTTAAAGAAGAGCTCGTACGCAGGTACGGGCTTTTTTTTCGCCTGTGGCACCGCCCGGGGGGATGAGAAGCCCCGACCGGGTGTCGACATGCGTGCTTTGCCCGGGATACAGCCCCCTTATCAATCCTCTTCCATCCGCTGGTATTCTTCGCTCAGAAAGTCTACCAGTGCTCTCACCGACGGCAGCAGACCGCGACGAGAGGCAAAAACCGCATGAATGACTTCCCGCTGTGGTTGCCACGCATCCAGTACCACCTCCAGGGTCCCGGCAGCCAGCTGATCGCGCACCATTAAGAGAGGAAGCTGAACCACCCCAACGCCGGCTATCGCCGCTTCACGCAATGCCAGCATGTCCGTCGTGACCATCCGCGGCGTGAAATAGACTTCCGCCCTTGCCCCCTCCGGCCCGCTCAGTTGCCACTTATGCTGATGCTTTCCGGCATCGAGACTCAGTCCCGGCCACGTACTCAGCTGCGATGGCGCCTGTGGCCGCCCCATTCGCGCAATACAAGCCGGGCTGGCGACCAGACGCTGTCCGCGGTCGGCCAGTACCCGCATCACCAGATCGCTATCGTCAAACGGACGCGGGCGCACGCGGATCGCAACGTCAATCCCTTCGCCAACAACGTCCACCCGCCGATTGGTAGCCTCCAGCTGCACATTGACGCCCGGGTAACGTAGCATAAACCGCGCCAGCATCGGCCCGACATGGGCATGCAATAAGGTCACCGGGCAGGTGAGTTTAACGCTGCCGCGCGGCTCCGAACGCAGCGTTTCCACCGCCTGCTGCGCCGCCTCGGCCTCTATCAGCATCGCTTTGCAGTGCTGGTAGAAGGTCTGCCCCACTTCGGTGACCACGAACTGCCGGGTCGTGCGATGAATCAGCCGCACACCAAGCCGCTCTTCCAGCTGCGCGATCCGACGGCTTAATTTTGATTTCGGTTGATCGAGCGCCCTGCCCGCCGCGGCGAATCCTTCATGATCGACGACCTGGACAAACCAGGCTAAGTCATTGAGATCGAGCATCCTTCCTCCATTGTTCCATTTTCAGAACAGTATAGGCCAGTTTTGCTATCTACCGGTTTATTGGCCGCAGATCTAATCTTATAGTCATCAGAAATCGCGACACAGGAGAGCACCATGAAACAGATTACAGGCGTCTACACCGCACCGGCCCAACATTGGGTCGGGGATGGCTTCCCGGTTCGCTCACTGTTCTCTTACCAGACTCATGGCGAACCGTTAAGCCCCTTCCTGCTGCTGGACTACGCCGGTCCTCACCACTTCCCGGCGGGAAGCGGCAGACGTGGGGTTGGCGAACATCCGCATCGCGGATTTGAAACCGTCACCATCGTCTATTCCGGTGAAGTTGAACACCGTGACTCGACGGGTAAAGGTGGGGTCATTGGCCCGGGCGATGTGCAGTGGATGACCGCCGGCGCCGGCATTCTGCATGAAGAGTTCCATTCGGCGGAGTTTACCCGCTCCGGCGGCGAACTGAAGATGATCCAGCTGTGGGTCAACCTGCCGGCGAAAGACAAAATGACTCATCCGGGCTATCAGAGCATCACCGCGGATGTCATCCCCGATGTCGCCCTGGCGGACGGCGCGGGAAATATCCGGGTTATCGCCGGCAGCTATGACCAGGTGACTGGACCTGCGCACACTTTCTCGCCACTGAACGTCTGGGATATGCAGCTGAATCAGGGCCATGACATCACGCTCCGTCAGCCTGATGGCTGGAGCAGTGCGCTAGTGGTCCTTGAAGGTGAGATTACGGTCAACGGTGCAGAGCAGGCACGTGAAGGGCAACTGGTGGTGTTTAGTCAGCAGGGAGAAGCGATTCATCTTCATGCAACGGCGAATGCCAAAGTGCTGCTGCTAGCCGGTGAACCGTTGCGGGAGCCCATTGTGGGTTACGGTCCGTTTGTGATGAATACCAGGCAGCAGATCGCAGAAGCCGTGCGCGATTTTAACGGCGGACGCTTTGGCCAAATCTGACATCAGTGCCTTCCCGGCCTGCCAGCGTGGCGCTAAAGCAGCGCACGAGGCTGGTGAAGCCTCGCAAACAGCTTGATTCTCTGCGTTAAAATCGCTGCCCCGTCGGTTTTCAGCGGGGCAGTGTTCATTGCTTGACCGAACGGTAAAGAAAGAATAAATACTGCTTGACCGTTTTAGTGCAACTCCCTATAGTAGCGCCCCGTTGCCCACCCAAGGTGAGCAGCAAAACAATATGGTGAGGTGTCCGAGTGGCTGAAGGAGCACGCCTGGAAAGTGTGTATACGGCAACGTATCGGGGGTTCGAATCCCCCCCTCACCGCCATATTTAAAGAAGAGCTCGTACGCAGGTACGGGCTTTTTTTTCGCCTGTGGCACCGCCCGGGGGGATGAGAAACCCCGACCGGGGGTCGACAGCTGGCGCAGCCAGCTGGACAGACCGCGAGCCTGCGAGCGGGCTGCCCGCACAAAAATGCCGGGAGCATTTTTGAACAACGCCTGCGTTGGCCCCGAAGGGGCGAGGCCCAGGGACGGGCCGAGTAACGGTGAGCGAAGCGAATCTATCCCCCCCTCACCGCCATATTTAAAGAAGAGCTCGTACGCAGGTACGGGCTTTTTTTCGCATATTGCACCCAGCCGGAGGTATGGCCTTATCGCTCCTCCGCCAACCCCCCGCTCTCTGACCTGACCGCTTTGCGGTGCATCCCTGCCCCGCGAAGCGTCACACGTTTAGAACGCCAGCGACGCCTGAACAAAGAAGGTCCGCGGCTCGCCGACATATTTGCCGTAGTTATTATCCGTTGAACGCGTGTAGTAGCGCTGATCGAAAAGGTTTTTAACCCCGGCGCCCAGTTTCAGATTTGACCACGACGGCCCCATGTCATATTCGCCGCGCATATTCCACACCATATAGCCGGCAATATTACCGTACTGGCCATCATCGCTCTCCTGGGTGATATAACCATTCCCGGCAGCAGAAGACCCCGGAGAATGCTGGCGGGATTGCGAATAGCCATCGACGTTCCACACCCAGTTGCCCGTCGCGTAGCGGGAACCTACAGTCAGCACCTGGCGGGAATAGAAGGGCAGATCTTTACCCGAAAACTCGCCGCTGACGGATACGGCGCGGGTATAGGTATAGGTGGAATAGAGGCTGAGCCCATCCAGGCTGTGCGTCAGTTCGCTGAGATCGTAGTTCAGAGCCAGCTCGACGCCTTGATGTTTGGTGGCGCCCAGCGTGGTCCAGCCGATGGTGTTGTTGATGTACTGCAGCTGATTATCAAAATCAATGTAGAAAGCCGTCAGCTCCGCTTTGAGTAAGGAGTCGTCATAGCGGGTACCGACTTCATAGGTGCGCGCCTTTTCCGGCTGCAGGCCCGGAGCCGGCTGCCCGTGATTCCCTCCGCGGGTGAGCTGGAAATACTGCAAGCTGCCGAAAGAGGTATTGGCATTAGCAAATAGCTTCCAGCTATCGGACAGGTGATACATCACGTTGATCGATGGCAGCGGTTCACTGTACGATTTTTCACGCGCAATATCGGCAAAAGCGTCATTCACATGCGTGCGGATGCTTTCATAACGCAGCCCCGGGGTAATCGTCCAGTTACCAACGTTGACGGCATCATCAATATAAAACGCGTTAGCTTCCGTACCGCCGGAGGTATGCTGATAATAGTTTTCTTTAGAATTCGGGGCAGAGGTCGTGGTCGTCGGATCGTACCAGTTGGACCGATATCCTTTTTCATCCGATGTCTCGTTCAGATAGCGATAGCCAAGGGTGACTTCATGGGCCATATCCCAGAAGCGGAACAGATGCGAATAGGTTGGTTCGATGGCCCAGGTGGTGTAGTGGCGAGGGGCGGCAGCCAGACGACTCTGCCCTTCCAGAGCCCCGGAGCCGTTGGTCTGAATATCGCTGGTGCGGAAACTTTTGGTGAAATAGGTCAGCACTTCAAACTGGCTATCCTCTTCCTGATGGCGATATTTGAAAGACATATCCTGGCGGCGTCCGGCAAACTGATCGAACGGGCGCACTGACTGGAAGGGATTTTGCTGGTACTGCTCTTTCGTCAGGCCGCCGGGCATACCCGCGGAGGCGTTATAATAATGGAAGTTACCGGTCAGTTCGTCCTGCGGAGTGAAACGATAACGCGTTTTCAGCATAAAATCGTCAATATCGGTATTGTCATTATTTTCCCGGTATCCCTGGCCGTGCAGACCCGAGTACAGCAGCTCCGCCCCCAGACCGTTCTCCGCCGTGCCGCCAACGGAAGCGCTGGTCAGCGTTTTTAATCCGCCGTGTGAGGCCCCTTCCGTTTGCGCGCTCACCGCACCGCCGAACGTTTCCGGAATATCCTTCGAGACAAAGTTGATCACTCCGCCGACGTTCTGCGGCCCGTAACGAACGGCGCTGCCGCCGCGGATGACGTCAATGGACTGAATGTTCCCCATTGACAGCGGAGCCATTGACAGCTGAGGCTGGCCGTAAGGCGCGACAGAAAGCGGTACGCCGTCCATCATGATGGTTGAGCGAGGCGAAAGGCGCGATGTCAGGCCGCGCACGCCGACGTTCAGTGACACATCGCTCCCGCCGGTGCCGTTATTCTCCTGAACCTGAACCCCGGGAATACCGCGCAGCGCTTCTGAAATCGTCTCACCGCCTTTTTCCTTAACCTGCTGCTCCGTCACGATGGTCCTTGCGCCGGGATGATCGAGCACTACCGTGCTGTAATCCGGCGAATCAAGCCAGTTGCCCACGACCGTCAGGGTATCCGTACGATCGGTTGATGAAGAGTTATCATTTTTATCAGCAGCCCAGGCCGGGAACGCTAAAACAATAGCGCTAGCAAGCAGCGAGAGCCGGAAGTGACCAGACATGAGAAGATCCCCTATAAAATAAATATATTAATTATCAATTATTTATGTTGCGAATGATTTGAATTATGAGAAACGAAATGATAATAGTTAGCAATACATAACAATGTAAACTTTTTTTTGAACGGAAGGTTGTTTTACGCTCCAGCCAAACTGGCCGGGTTGTCTCACGGCTGCGGACAGACGGATTGGATAAAATGAGGCAGAAACTTTTCTGGCGGCTGGTATTAGGCTGGCTACTTTTACTGTTGGCAGCAAATTTACAGGCATCTCCCGTCACGGCGATGGATATTGTCGGAAGAGAAGTGCCCCTCCAGCAACCGGCAAAAAGAGTCATCCTGGCGGATGCCAGGGCCATTCAGGCATGACAGATTGTGCATCCGGATAATCCTTTTGCGCAGCTGATTGCCTGGGATAATCCCCTCAAAATCAAAGCGCCGGACCTTGACTCGCTTTATCTTGCAAAGTCCCCCCAGCTAAAACAGCTGCCGATGCTTGACAATGCATATCTCACTGATTTCAGCGTCGAGCGCGCCGTTCAGATGCAGCCGGATCTGAACGTCTTCGATTTTGGCGTACGGGGAAAACTGAAAGAGAGCCGCGTGCTGGATCAGCTTGCGGCGATCGGTATTCCCGTCGTCTTTATCGACTTTCGCCTACGCCCTCTTACCAACAGCGTCACTAGCAAAAGGCTGCTGGGGAAAGTGCTGGGCGGCGCCGAAGCGTGGGCGCGTTTCTATGAAGAGCGGCTCAACCTGATACGCCAGCGCACCGCCGGATTAAATGACAAAGAAAAGCCGCTTAATAAATGGTTAAGCGAAATGTCAGGGCACAAACTCCGCTACAAGAAAGATTGTCTACAGGCGAAGCAAAACTCCCACATACAGGCATACGTCCTTCTCCCGGAATCGGCATAAATGCCTCCCCGACTGGCCGCCCCGCAGGCAGAATCCGACGTTCGTCGTTTTTTGTCGTCAACACATTACGTTACTACTTTTTCCCCATGAAGCATGACAGACAATGTTTTAAATAAAACCCTGGTCATTTATTCCGTTATAAATATTAAAAACATACAGTTAATGTCATCATAACAGCCCACAATGCCCCTCAACCGAGTAGATCGCATCCGCTGACAAATTTATACTTAGCGCACATTTTTATTCCAAAGGTCTGGACATGACGTTCTCTTCTCCACTTAACAAACGCGGCGTAACGCCGGCGAAAGCCATGGTCGCGGCGATCAGCGGCTACGCAATGGATGGCTTTGACCTGCTGATCCTCGGTTTCATGCTGCCGGCAATCAGCGTTTCGCTGGCGCTCACCACTTCTCAGGCCGGTTCCCTCGTTACCTGGACGCTGATTGGCGCGGTATTGGGCGGGATTTTTTTCGGCCATCTCAGCGACCGTCTGGGCCGCATTCGCGTCCTGACCTTCACGATCCTGATGTTCTCGGTCTTTACCGGTCTCTGTGCGGTTGCCCAGGGCTATTGGGATCTGCTGGCCTATCGCACCCTTGCGGGTATGGGGCTCGGCGGCGAATTCGGTATCGGCATGGCGCTGATTGCCGAAGTCTGGCCGGCCCATAAGCGCAACCGCGCCTCGGCGTGGGTTGGTATCGGCTGGCAGCTTGGCGTGCTGCTGGCCGCCTTTATCACCCCTCTCCTGCTGGATATCATCGGCTGGCGCGGGATGTTTCTGGTTGGCCTTCTGCCGGCGCTGGTCTCATTTGCCATCCGCCGCGGGATGGGAGAACCGGAGGCGTTTACCAAAGATAGCCGTGTCGCGCAGGAAATATCGTTCACCGCGCGCCTCAGGATGCTGTTTGCCGACCGCGCCACCTCGAAGGCCAGTATCGGCATCCTCATCCTCTGCTCGGTACAGAATTTTGGCTACTATGGCCTGATGATCTGGATGCCCAGCTATCTCTCCTCCAGTTTTGGCTTTTCGCTCACCAAATCAGGGCTGTGGACGGCGGTCACCGTCGTGGGGATGACCTTCGGCATCTGGCTGTTCGGCGTGCTGGCAGACCGTTTCACCCGCTGGAAGATCTTTCTGATTTACCAGGTGGGGGCCGTCGTGATGGTCATCGTCTACGCCCAGCTGCGGGACCCGACCCTGATGCTGTTTACCGGAGCGGTAATGGGGATGTTTGTCAACGGCATGATTGGCGGCTATGGCGCGCTGATCTCTGATACCTACCCGCTACAGGTCCGCGCCACCGCGCAGAACGTGCTGTTTAACCTCGGGCGCGGCGTGGGCGGCTTTGGACCGCTGGTGATTGGCCTGTTCGTCAGCCACTGGTCGTTTACCGCGGCGATCACCCTGCTGGCCCTGCTCTATCTGCTGGATATTTTCGCCACCCTGTTCCTGCTGCCAAAAACCCAGGGCAGCGAAGATGCGCTGGGCGCGATCGGCTAACGCCCTGCGCTCCAGATAACAAAGCCCGGGTTTCCCCGGGCTTTGCACACAAGATAGCGATCAGTAGTAGGCTTTCAACGTTCGCTGGCAAAGCATCGAACGGACGCAATCATCGGCGGTAAAACGCACAACGCCGATCATGTCGTCTTCCGCAAAACGCGCCAGCGCATCGACCAGCCCGGACTTCACGCCAGAGGGTAAATCACACTGGGTAATGTCGCCGTTCACGATGACCGTCACGTTTTCCCCGAGGCGGGTTAAAAACATTTTCATTTGCGCAGCGGTCACGTTCTGAGCCTCGTCCAGAATCACAACCGCATTTTCAAATGTACGTCCGCGCATATAGGCGAACGGCGCGATTTCCACCTTGCCAATTTCCGGTCGCAGGCAGTATTGCATAAAGGAAGCGCCCAGCCTTCTCACCAGTACGTCGTACACCGGTCGGAAATAGGGAGCAAACTTCTCGGCGATATCTCCCGGTAAGAAGCCGAGATCTTCATCGGCCTGCAGAACGGGACGGGTAACAATAATCCTGTCCACATCTTTGTGAATCAGGGCTTCAGCGGCTTTTGCTGCGCTAATCCAGGTTTTACCGCACCCGGCTTCGCCCGTGGCAAAAATCAGCTGTTTATTGTCGATGGCATTCAAATAATGCGCCTGAGCGTCATTGCGCGCTTCAATTGGGGAAGTATCACGGCTGTCCCGCGCCATGCCAATTGCTTCTACGCCACTCATTTGCACAAGCGATGTGACCGATTCTTCTTCGCGTTGCTTATGGCTGCGCGAATCCTGTCTCAGCACACGTTTGGCCTCACGACGAGCTTTGGTCACTGCTTTTTGTCTTCCCATGGATAGCACCTTGCGTTGTTGGTTTACATCACACGCGTCAATATCGACGCGATTATGCGCACGAACGATTGAGGTTTGGCTTCCTTGTAAGCCATTGCTTGCCTGTCGAATTGACAACGGGTCACGGCTACGCGCACCGCGTACCCGGTCTGGGTTTAGGTTATTGGTGGTGACTGGAGAAAAATTCGAGGTGTGGGAATCGCGGCCGGAAGTGTGGCCCCCGTGCTGAGGAGTACGGTAAGAAGATTTACATTTTCCGTTACAGCAATCGGGCATTCGCGATCTCCATAGTGAAACGACATCACTGCCGGGAACTACCGCGTCTGTAATAAGTACATCAAAAATAATTCTTAATGCAACTTATTTTTTACATGCGGACAACAAATAATTCTCATCGCAGCTCAGGAGAGTTTCCGACAAATAGATTACAGAAAAATAACACAAGGCAGGAAATACAAAAAAAGAATGGAAAAACAGCAGAAACGCCCTGCCCTTGCGGGCAGGTGCGTCAGGCTTCGAGCAGAGATTGCGCCAGGTAGTGCTGGCTGTCGATTACGCCCGGTAACACAAAGAAGTAGCCGCCGCCGATAGGTTTGACGTACTCCTCCAGCGCTTCGCCGTTAAGGCGTTTTTGCACCGTCAGGAATCCCTTCTCCAGATCATGCTGATAGCAGACAAACAGCAGTCCCATATCCAGCTGCCCGGAGTTGGTCACCCCCAGCGAATAACTGTAGCCGCGACGCATCATCAGACTGGACTGCGTCTGCGGTGTGCGCGGGTTCGCCAGACGAATGTGGCTATCCAGCGCGATAATATCGCCATCAGGATCCCGACTGTAATCCGGCACGTCATGCTCATGCTGCATACCCAGCGGCGCGCCGCTGTGCTTATCGCGCCCAAAAATGGTCTGCTGCTCTTTCAGCGGGGTGCGATCCCAGAACTCCACATGGAACTGGATGATACGCGCCGCCTGATAGCTGCCGCCGGTTGCCCACGCAGGCTCGCCTTGCTCGGAGGTCACCCATACCACTTCATCCATCAGCGCCTTATCGGTACTGACCGGGTTCGCGGTGCCGTCTTTAAAGCCCAGCAGGTTAACCGGCGTCTCTTTGCCTTTACTCCGCGCGGCGCTATCGGAAATAAACCCTTCGCGCTTCCAGCGGACGCTGAGCAGGTCCGGCGTATGTTTAATCACATCGCGCAGCGCATGGATAACCGTATCCTGAGTATTGGCACAGATTTGCAACAGCAGATCGCCATGACAGAGCGCCGCATCCAGCGAATCGTTGGGGAAGCGGGTCATTTTTTGCAGCTTTTTCGGCGCCTTATCCGCTAATCCATAGCGCTCATCAAACAGCGAATGGCCAACCGAAACGGTGACAGTCAGGTTATCCGGGGAGATCCACGCGCCGAGGATCCCCGAATCCATCGGCGGCAGACGCGGATTTGGCGTGTCCGGCGCCGGCCCCCCTTTGGTCAGAAAGGCAATGCGCTGAGTCAGCAGGCGAAACAGGCGCTCCAGGTCAGCTTTATCGCTGGCCAGCACATCAAAGGCCACCAGCATCATCGATGCCTGCTGCGGCGTCAGCACGCCGGCCTGGTGCTGCCCGTAAAAAGGCTGCGCTTCGGCACGCGCGTCCGGCGACAGCACGCCCGGAGAGCTGTTGCCCTTCGCCGCGTGTGCCACCGGACAGCCGCCGGTGATAGCCAGCGCGCCGCCAAGCGCGCCGATCCCTTTTAATAATCGACGACGTGAAGGTTCATTCACATCAAGTTGCTTCTGTTCTGCCATCGACTTAGTCCAGCCCAAGGATCCCGCGCAACTGAGCCAGATCTTCCGCCAGCGTGGTGATCGGCCCTTTTAACGCATTACGATCCGCATCCGTCAGCTTGTCATACGTTTCGAAGCCGTCTTTAGTGCGGTATTTGCTGAGGATAGCGTCAACTTTCTTGAAGTTAGCGTCAACTTTCGCCAGCAGCGCGCTGTTCTCTTTTTGCAGCTGCGGGCGCAGCAGGTCAACGATCTTCTGCGCGCCGTCGATGTTCGCCTGGAAGTCCCACAGATCGGTGTGGCTGTAGCGATCTTCTTCACCGCTGATTTTGCTGGCCGCGACTTCTTCAATCAGGCCCGCCGCGCCGCCCACCACTTTCGACGGCGGGAACGCCAGTTCGCTGATGCGTTTTTGCAGTTCAAGCACATCGCTGTTCAGCTGATCGGCATACTTTTCCATCCCCTTGACGCTGTTGTCGCCAAACAGGGCTTTTTCCAGACGGTGGAAGCCGGTGAATTTCGGATCTTCGGCTTTTTTCTCGTAATCGTCTTCACGAGCATCAATACTGCCGTCCAGATCGGAGAACAGCTCCGCGATCGGTTCAATGCGCTCGTAGTGCTGACGCGTCGGAGCATACAGCGCTTTCGCTTTTTCAATATCTCCCGCCTTCACCGCGTCGGTGAACGCTTTCGTGCCGCTAACCAGCTGTGCGGTTTCCGCCGTAACGTAGGCTTTATAGGCGGTAATCGCCTCGCCAAGACTCAGCAGCGCATCGGCTTTCGCCGCATCTTTGGTGGCGGCACCGGTCACAATCAGCTTGCCTTTCGGGTTGGTCAGCAGCCCGCAGGTCATATCGTATTCGCCCGGCTGCAGGTTCGCCGTCAGCTTTTGCGTAAAGCCTGGCGCAATGTTCTCGCGCTCTTCAACGACCATCACGCCTTTGAGAATCTCCCACTCTAGCGCTTTCTGACTGTGGTTTTGAATAATGAACTGCGTTTTCCCCGCTTTCACGGTGACGTTCATCGGCTCACACTGTTTGTCGTTAACGGTGACTTTTACCTGCGGGATATCCGCAGCCTGAGCGTAGAAGGCAGAGCTGAACAACGCTGCGACGGCAAGCTGCAGCGCATTACGGCGAAAATGAATCATCATGATCATCCCTTTCGGTAAGTATGTTGTAACCATAATCCTGCGGCGCCCTACTTAAGCGGAGCGGTGCGCGAGGTTGCTGTATTGCTACGCGGCGGCAGCGCAAACAGCACCAGCGCCGGAATCAAATAGATAAAGTAGACCGCCACTTCACTGACGGTAGGCGCCTCCTGGTAACCGAAGATCCCTTCGAGCAGCGTGCCGAAAAGCGTGTGGGTCGACAGCACGCCGCTCAGGTCAAACGCCACGTCCTGGAAGTGGTTCCACAGACCGGCTTCATGGAAGGCGCGAATGGCCCCGGCCGCCAGCCCGGCCGCCACCAGCAGAATGAACAGACTGGTCCATTTGAAGAACACGCCGAGGTTGAGGCGGATCCCGCCCCAGTAAAGCAGAAAGCCGAGGACAATCGCGGTAGCCAGCCCCAGCATCGCCCCGAGCGGCGGCCAAATCCCCACATCCTGCTGGAAGGCCGCCAGCAGGAAGAACACCGACTCCAGCCCTTCCCGCGCGACGGCGAAAAAGACCATCATGATCAGCGCCCAGCCATGATGATTACCGCGCTGCAGCGCATTATCCACCGCCTGTTCCAGCTGCTGTTTCACGTTGCGCGAGACTTTGCGCATCCAGAAGACCATCCAGGTCAGGATGCATACCGCTACCAGTGCCACGATGCCTTCGAACAGCTCCTGTTCCCGCTGGGGAAACTCGCCGGTCGTTTCGTTAATGAAGATCCCCAGGCCCAGGCACAGCGCCGCCGCCAGGATAACGCCAATCCACATGACGCCAATCAAGCTGCCGCGCTGGGTGCGTTTGAGATAGCTGGCAATCAGGCTGACAATCAGCGCCGCCTCCAGCCCTTCGCGTAACATAATGAGAAATGGAACGAACATGCCGACACCCTTCAATGTGAATCGCAGTCAGTGGATGCAAAGATAAGTAAATATTTCTGATAGTGATTATCATTACAATAATCAGAAACACAAGTGAAATGTAGAGAGTTTGGTATCGAGTTGTAAATTAATCGCTTTAAAATAATTACTTAGGGGATTATCTACCTTCATCGCGGTCAGGCAGCCGGCGCGGCGGTTTTTTCGCTACAGATATTTACCAGGCTGACCGGCTGTGGCTAAATAGCGGCCTTATTGACCTGCGAAAAGAACAACATGACACAATTCTTGCACTTCCTGCTGGCGCTGGCGGTTATTCTCGGCCTTGCCTGGCTTGCCAGCTATGACCGACAAAAAATCCGTGTTCGTTATATTATCCAGTTAATTATCATTGAAATTGCGCTGGCATTCTTTTTTCTGCATGCCGAAAGCGGTCTGTGGATAGTTAAAAATATCTCAAGCTTTTTCACTTCGTTGCTCGGTTTTGCTGCCGAAGGCACCAACTTTGTATTTGGCGGTATGAGCGAAAAAGGAATGGCGTTTATTTTCCTTGGCGTGCTGTGCCCGATTGTCTTTATTTCGGCGCTGATCGGTATTCTTCAGCACTGGCGCATTCTGCCTGTTTTCATCCGTGTGATTGGCACCCTGCTCTCCAAAGTCAACGGCATGGGTAAACTGGAATCCTTCAACGCCGTCAGCTCGCTGATTCTCGGCCAGTCGGAGAACTTTATCGCCTATAAGGGCGTGCTCGGCGACCTCTCCTCACGCCGGCTGTTCACCATGGCGGCCACCGCGATGTCAACGGTATCGCTCTCCATCGTCGGCGCCTATATGAGCATGCTCGATGCAAAATATGTGGTCGCGGCGCTGATCCTTAATATGTTCAGCACCTTTATTGTACTGTCGATTATTAACCCGACGCGTCCGGGTAGCGAAGAAGAGATTAAGCTGGAGAAGCTCCACGAATCACAAAGCTTCTTCGAAATGCTCGGGGAATATATTCTTGCCGGCTTTAAAGTGGCGATGATTATTCTGGCGATGCTGATTGGTTTTATTGCCCTGATCAGCGCCATTAATGCCCTGTTTGCCACGCTATTTGGCCTGAGTTTCCAACAAATTCTCGGCTACGTTTTTTATCCGCTGGCCTGGCTGATTGGTATTCCGCTCAGCGATGCGTTGAGCGCCGGAAGTATTATGGCAACCAAGCTGGTGGCGAATGAGTTCGTGGCGATGATTGAGCTGCAAAAAATTGCCGCCGGCATGACCCCGCGTGGACTGGGTATCCTCTCGGTCTTCCTGGTCTCTTTCGCGAACTTTGCCTCCATCGGCATTATTGCCGGAGCCATTAAAGGACTGAACGAACAGCAGGGGAATATCGTCTCCCGCTTCGGCCTGCGTCTGGTCTACGGCGCCACGCTGGTCAGTCTGCTTTCCGCCAGCTTCGCCGGCCTGGTGCTGTAACAGACAGGGCGGGGAATTTCCCCGCCCTGTTTTCAGAAGTGAACGCAGACCGGCTGGTCAACGCGCATCACCGACTCCTGGGCAAAGCGCGATTTATAGAGGTGACGTAACGCCTCAATCCCCTCTTCGCTGCCACCGTCTTTACCATGAATCAGCATCAGCGCTTTGCTCTGCTCGCGGGCCACGCTGCCGTCATTCCCCAGCCACTGGCCCCGGGCGTCAAACACCGTTAACCCCTCGCGAAAACGCGGCGTGACGTCGCGGTCAACAAACTGCTGCCACTCCTGGGCGGTGATATCTTTACCCGCCGGCCGGCTTAAACCGAAATAGAGCGTGGTCTGCACCATCGCATTCTCTGCCGGGCATACCGCTGCCGTGGGAGTCGGCGGACGCTTCTTCGCCGGCGCCACGCAACCGCCAAGCAGCCCTGCCATCACCAGCACCAGCGCACCCTGTCTGAACGTCATTTTGCTATCCTCATTGTTTTTTGTGCCCCCGATATCAGCGTATTTTCATGGAATTAGCAAGAGGGGGGAGCTGTGGCGGACGCCGGAACTGCTTTCAGCAACAAAAAAGCCCGCTGAGCGCGGGCTTGATTAAGCGGTCCTGAATTTACTCGGCGGTAGCCGGTATCGGCGGAGCCGAATGATAATGGGCGTCCGCTTCGGCAAAGCGTTGCTGCATGGATGTCGACGGGGCTTTGCCCAGCAGGCTGAAGACCACGATGCCCAGGCTGCCGAAGATAAAGCCAGGGATGATTTCATACAGCCCCAGCCAGCCGAACTGTTTCCAGACAATCACCGTCAGCGCGCCAATCACCATCCCGGCCAGCGCCCCGTTACGCGTCATGCGCGACCACATCACCGAGAACAGCACCACCGGACCAAACGCGGCGCCGAAGCCTGCCCAGGCATAGCTCACCAGACCCAGCACACGGTTGTTCGGGTTTGCCGCCAGCGCAATGGCGATCAGCGCCACCACCAGGACCATCGTCCGTCCGACCCACACCAGCTCTTTCTGACCGGCGTTTTTACGCAGAAACGCTTTATACAGGTCTTCGGTAATCGCGCTGGAGCACACCAGCAGCTGGCAGCTCAGGGTGGACATTACCGCCGCCAGAATCGCCGACAGCAGAATACCGGCAATCCACGGGTTAAACAGGATTTGCGCCAGTTCGATAAACACGCGCTCGGAGTTCTGATTCACCGCGCCGGCCAGCGCCGGGTTATTATTGAACCATGCAATACCGAAGAAACCGACCGCCACGGCACCCGCCAGGCAGAGAATCATCCAGGTCATGCTGATACGACGTGCGTGAACGATACTGTGGTGGGAATCCGCCGCCATAAAACGCGCCAGAATATGCGGCTGGCCAAAGTAGCCCAGGCCCCAGCCCATCAGCGAAATAATCGCCACAAAATTCAGTCCTTTGAGCATATCGACGTTTTCAATGCTCTTCTGCTTGATCACTTCCAGCGATTCGCCAAAACCGCCAACGGAAATAATCACCATCACCGGCGTCAGAATCAGCGCGAAAATCATCAGGCTGGCCTGCACGGTATCGGTCCAGCTTACCGCGAGGAATCCGCCGACGAAGGTATAGACAATCGTCGCCGCCGCACCGGCCCAAAGCGCCGTTTCATAGCTCATGCCAAAGGTGCTTTCAAACAGACGAGCACCGGCGACAATCCCGGAGGCACAATAAATGGTGAAGAACAGCAAAATAACCAGCGCCGAAATAATACGCAGCACACGGCTTTTATCTTCAAAGCGGCCGGTAAAATAATCCGGCAAGGTCAGCGCATTATTATTTACCTCGGTATGAACGCGCAGACGACCGGCGACCAGTTTCCAGTTAATCCATGCGCCGAGCGTCAGACCAATGGCAATCCAGCTCTCAGAAATACCGGAGAGAAATATTGCGCCAGGTAATCCCATTAGCAGCCAGCCGCTCATATCGGAGGCGCCGGCGGAGAGCGCCGTCACAAATGGCCCGAGACTGCGGCCGCCGAGAATATAATCATCAAAGTTTTTCGTCGATCGCCAGGCAATAAAACCGATCAGTACCATGCCAAATATATAAATAGTAAAAGTCACCAACATGGGGGTGCTAATAGCCATGTAAAATCTCCAGATTCTTTTGTCGACAACATCCTGCTTTGTCATTTTATTCCACTACCGGAACGGGGTAATGGCACAATGGTTGTATTGGGCGACCGTATCCTGACGGAAGCGTCGGAATTTCACAAACGATTTAACACAGCATTTACACTACTTTTTGTCCGCACCAAACTTCATTTTGTTATAGGTTGCACTCTCTCACGTTTTTATTGGTTGCACCTTGTAAAACTGTTAACTGACGCATAAAAACACCCTGGTGGAGAAAGGTTAATTTCCCGTTACATCCACCATCTCAATTAACAACTCACTCATTTCTCAGCTTGCTACACAGGTCACGATTAACAAGGTTGCACAAAGTTGCAACATAGTGGATATTTTCGCGTAACCGCAAAAAAGAACAACGATTCATAACAGGAGTGATAAGCATGGGCACCACTACCATGGGTGTTAAGCTTGACGACGCGACGCGTGAACGCATCAAGTTCGCCGCGAGCCGTATTGACCGCACGCCGCATTGGCTGATTAAACAGGCCATTTTCAACTATCTGGAAAAGCTGGAAAACGACGAGACGCTGCCCGAGCTGCCGGCCCTGCTTGCCGGCGCCGCCAATGAAAGCGATGACGTCAGCAGCCCGGTCGATGAACCGTGGCAGCCTTTCCTCGATTTTGCCGAGCAGATTCTGCCGCAGTCCGTCACCCGGGCCTCGATTACCGCCGCCTACCGCCGGGCAGAAACCGACGCCGTCCCGATGTTGCTGGAGCAGGCGCGCCTGCCGCAGCCGCTGGCAGACCAGGCGCATAAGCTGGCTTATCAGCTGGCGGAAAAACTGCGTAATCAAAAAACCGCCAGCGGTCGCGCCGGCATGGTGCAGAGTCTGCTGCAGGAGTTTTCGCTCTCTTCACAGGAAGGGGTGGCGCTGATGTGTCTGGCGGAGGCGCTGCTGCGTATTCCGGACAAAGCCACCCGCGATGCCCTTATCCGCGACAAAATCAGCAACGGTAACTGGCAGTCGCACATCGGTCGTAGCCCGTCGCTGTTCGTCAATGCGGCAACCTGGGGCCTGCTGTTTACCGGCAAACTGGTCTCAACCCACAACGAAACCAGCCTTTCGCGCTCGCTGAACCGGATTATCGGCAAAAGCGGCGAACCGCTGATTCGCAAAGGCGTCGACATGGCGATGCGTTTGATGGGCGAACAGTTCGTGACCGGCGAAACCATCGCCGAAGCGCTGGCCAACGCCCGCAAGCTGGAAGAGAAAGGGTTCCGTTACTCCTACGATATGCTGGGCGAAGCGGCGCTCACCGCCGCCGATGCTCAGGCCTATATGGTCTCCTACCAGCAGGCGATCCACGCGATCGGCAAAGCCTCTAATGGCCGCGGCATTTATGAAGGCCCGGGGATTTCGATCAAGCTCTCCGCGCTGCACCCGCGCTACAGCCGCGCGCAATACGATCGGGTGATGGATGAACTGTATCCGCGCCTGAAATCATTGACCCTGCTGGCGCGTCAGTACGATATCGGAATTAACATCGATGCCGAAGAGGCCGATCGCCTGGAGATCTCTCTCGACCTGCTGGAGAAGCTGTGCTTTGAACCGGAGCTGGCCGGCTGGAACGGGATCGGCTTCGTCATTCAGGCCTATCAGAAACGCTGCCCGTTCGTCATTGATTCCCTGATCGATCTTGCCACCCGCAGCCGCCGTCGCCTGATGATCCGCCTGGTAAAAGGGGCCTACTGGGATAGCGAAATCAAACGCGCGCAGATGGACGGCCTCGAAGGCTATCCGGTCTATACCCGCAAAGTGTATACCGACGTCTCCTACCTCGCCTGCGCGAAAAAGCTGCTGGCGGTGCCGAGCCTGATCTATCCGCAGTTCGCCACCCACAACGCCCACACCCTGGCAGCCATTTATCAGTTGGCCGGGCAGAACTACTATCCGGGCCAGTATGAATTCCAGTGCCTGCACGGCATGGGTGAACCGCTCTACGAACAGGTAGTCGGCAAGGTTGCCGACGGGAAACTGAACCGTCCATGCCGGATTTATGCGCCGGTCGGGACCCACGAAACGCTGCTGGCATACCTGGTACGCCGCCTGCTGGAAAACGGCGCCAACACCTCCTTTGTTAACCGTATCGCGGATACGACGCTACCGCTGGATGAGCTGGTTGCCGACCCGGTCAGCGCCGTGGAAAAACTGGCTCAGCAGGAGGGTCAGGCCGGTCTGCCCCATCCGAAGATCCCGCTGCCGCGCGATCTGTACGGCAAAGGCCGCAGCAACTCCGCGGGCCTGGATCTGGCCAACGAACATCGTCTGGCCTCCCTCTCCTCCTCTCTGCTGAACAGCGCATTGCACAAATGGCAGGCGCTGCCGGCGCTGGAACATCCGGTCATTGCCGGGGAACTGCAGACGGTAATTAACCCGGCCGAGCCGAAAGATATCGTCGGCCACGTGCGTGAAGCCCGCCCGGAAGAGATTGAACTGGCGCTGACCAGCGCAGTCAATAACGCGCCTATCTGGTTTGCCACCCCGCCGCAGGAGCGAGCGGCGATCCTTGAACGCGCGGCGGTGCTGATGGAAGATCAGATGCAGACGCTGATCGGCATTCTGGTCCGCGAAGCCGGTAAAACCTTCAGCAACGCCATCGCCGAAGTCCGCGAAGCCGTCGATTTCCTCCACTACTATGCCGGTCAGGTGCGCGACGATTTCGATAATGAAACCCACCGTCCGCTGGGACCGGTCGTTTGTATTAGTCCGTGGAACTTCCCGCTGGCGATTTTCACCGGTCAGATTGCCGCCGCGCTGGCCGCCGGTAACAGCGTACTGGCGAAACCCGCCGAACAGACGCCGCTGATTGCCGCTCAGGGCGTGGCAATTCTGCTGGAAGCCGGCGTTCCGCCGGGCGTAATTCAGCTGCTGCCGGGCCGCGGGGAAACCGTCGGCGCCGCGCTGACCACCGACGAACGCGTTCGCGGCGTGATGTTCACAGGCTCAACCGAAGTCGCCACGTTGCTGCAACGCAACATCGCCAGCCGCCTGGATGCACAGGGTCGCCCGACGCCGCTTATCGCTGAAACCGGCGGGATGAACGCCATGATCGTCGACTCCTCCGCCCTCACCGAGCAAGTGGTGGTCGACGTGCTGGCCTCGGCGTTTGATAGCGCCGGGCAGCGCTGTTCCGCCCTGCGTATACTCTGCCTGCAGGAAGAGATCGCCGACCATACGCTGACCATGCTGCGCGGCGCGATGGGCGAATGCCGGATGGGCAACCCTGGCCGTCTGACCACCGACATTGGTCCGGTCATCGATGCCGAAGCGAAAGAGAATATTGAACGCCATATTCAGAGCCTGCGCGCCAAGGGCCGCACGGTGTTCCAGGCGGTACGGGAAAACAGCGAGGATGCGCGTGAGTGGCAAAGCGGGACCTTCATTCCGCCGACCCTGATCGAGCTCGAGAGCTTTGATGAGCTGAAAAAAGAGGTCTTTGGCCCGGTGCTGCACGTGGTTCGCTATAACCGTAACGCCCTGGATCAGCTGGTCGAGCAGATTAACGCCTCCGGCTACGGTCTGACCCTCGGCGTCCATACCCGCATCGATGAGACCATCGCTCAGGTCACCGGCAGCGCCAAAGTCGGCAACCTGTACGTTAACCGCAATATGGTTGGCGCCGTGGTCGGCGTGCAGCCGTTTGGCGGCGAAGGTCTGTCGGGGACCGGACCGAAAGCCGGCGGCCCGCTGTATCTGTATCGCCTGCTCTCCAGCCGTCCGCAAAATGCCGTGGGGACCACCCTTGCCCGCCAGGATGCGGAACGTCCGCTGGATGCGCAGCTGAAAACCCTGCTGGAAAAACCGCTGAACGCGCTGCAGCAGTGGGCCGCCGGTCGCCCTGAACTGCAGGCGCTGTGCCAGCAGTACCGTGACCTGGCGCAAGCCGGAACCCAACGTCTGCTGCCGGGCCCGACCGGCGAGCGCAATACCCTGACCTTTATCCCTCGCGACCGCGTACTGTGCGTAGCGGATAACGAGCAGGATGCGCTGATTCAGCTGGCGGCGGTCACCGCGGTCGGCTGTGAAATCCTGTGGCCGGAGAGCGCTCTGCATCGTGAGCTGGCGAAGAAGCTGCCGCGCGAGGTCAGCGAACGTCTCCACTTTGCCAAACCAGAGATGCTGACCGCTCAGGCTTTCGATGCGGTGATCTACCACGGCGACTCCGATCAGCTGCGTGAATTGTGCGAACAGGTGGCGGCACGCGACGGCGCGATTATTTCGGTCCAGGGCTTCGCCCGCGGTGAAACCAACCTGCTGCTGGAACGCCTCTACATTGAACGCTCGCTGAGCGTCAATACCGCGGCGGCAGGCGGTAACGCCAGCCTGATGACCATCGGCTAAGGGTCTGTTCCGACCGGTATCCACGTCGGCTGATGACACCGGACGCCGGCTGTGGTTAATTAAAGCTCCCCGACGGGAGCTTTTTTTATGGGAGTGGACCAATGAAACGAACTTTAGTTGCCCTCGCAGCTCTGCTGGCAAGCGGACATGCGCTGGCGGACGAATGCGCCAACGCCGGCAATCAGGCTGAGATGAACCAGTGTACGGCCGCGCAATATCAGGCGGCCGATAGCAAGCTGAATCAGACTTATCAGGAAGCGTTGAAGCGCGCGGCGGGTAAACAGCAGGAACAGCTGAAAAAAGCGCAGCTGGCGTGGATAGCGCTGCGCGACGCCGACTGCACCTTCCTCGCTTCCGGCGCCGAAGGCGGCAGCGTCCAGCCGATGCTTATTAACCAGTGTATGGCAGACAAAACCGTTGAGCGCGAATCGTTCCTTGCTTCGCTGCTGCAGTGTGAAGATGGCGACCAGAGCTGCCCGCTTCCCCCCGCCAATTAACGTACCCGGATTCCTTCAATGATCATCCGCTGAACGTTGTCTACGGTTTGTTGAAAAAACGCCTCGTCGCGTAACGTTGCGCCGGTGACCGCCTCAATCTGCGTGGCAAAATCGGCGTAATGTTGAGTGGTGGCCCAGATCATGAAGATCAGATGCTGAGGGTCGACCGGCGCCAGTTTCCCGCTATCGACCCAGCCAGAGACAATCGCCGATTTCTCATCAACCAGCGCTTTCAGATCGCCGGTCAGCTCGCCCATCAGCAGCGGCGCGCCCTGTAGCATCTCCAGACAAAACAGCCGGGAGGCCTGCGGATAATCGCGCGACACCTCCAGCTTAAGGCGAATATATTCGCGGATAGCAACCAGCGGGCTGATATCTTCGCGAAACGCCCTCAGCGGCGCCAGCCAGATGGTGAGGATCTGCTGCAGTACGGCGACATACAGCGCCTCTTTCGACGGGTAGTAATAGAGTAGATTGGTTTTCGATACCCCGGCCAACTCTGCAACCTGCTCAAGCCGCGTACCGTGGATACCAAATTGGGAAAATGCGTCCAGCGCAGCGGCCAGGATAGCCTCTTTCTTTGCGCTCACCGCCTGCGAACGCTTCCCGGTTTTTTTCACAGCGCCCTCTGCCATCATCATCTCCTTCTTTCAACGCCATCAGCATAGCAAAAGCCCACCCCTGGCACGACCTTATGCACTCCAATTGCGCATGACTGCCGTTTTTTCGTGCACTCATTTTGACCATTCAGTCCACTTTTATCACGCTCACTTTCAGCAACCAATACGCAACACATTAATAACATTGGCTTTTGCAAAACTGGCATCGCCTTTGCTTTAGCTTTCTGGCGAGGTGACCCAGGAGATGCAGGATGCAGCACCGCGCGCCTTCTTCTTCACGATTGCAGAGAGGTACGTATGAAAATTGGTGTCTTCGTTCCGATTGGTAATAACGGCTGGTTGATTTCAACCCACGCTCCGCAGTACATGCCGACGTTCGAACTGAATAAAGCGATCGTCCAGAAAGCGGAGCATTACCACTTTGATTTTGCGCTGTCGATGATCAAACTGCGCGGTTTCGGCGGCAAAACCGAGTTCTGGGATCACAACCTCGAATCCTTCACCTTAATGGCCGGCCTGGCGGCGGTCACCTCGCGGATCCAGATCTACGCCACCGCCGCGACGCTCACGCTGCCGCCGGCCATTGTCGCTCGTATGGCCTCCACCATCGACGCTATCTCCGGCGGCCGCTTTGGCGTCAATCTGGTGACCGGCTGGCAAAAACCAGAATATGAGCAGATGGGCATCTGGCCCGGCGACGACTACTTCGCCCGTCGCTACGACTATCTCACCGAATATGTCCAGGTGCTGCGCGACCTGTGGGGCACCGGGCGCAGCGACTTTAAAGGCGACTACTTCACGATGAATGACTGCCGCGTCAGCCCGCAGCCGTCGCAGCCGATGAAAGTTATCTGCGCCGGACAGAGCGATGCGGGGATGGCCTTCTCCGCCCAGTATGCCGACTATAACTTCTGCTTCGGCAAAGGGGTCAATACGCCGACCGCCTTTGCGCCGACCGCCGCGCGCATGATGCAGGCGGCGGAAAAGACTGGTCGCGACGTGGGCTCCTATGTGCTGTTCATGGTTATCGCCGATGAAACCGACGAAGCGGCTCGTGCTAAATGGGAGCACTACAAGGCGGGAGCCGATGACGAAGCGCTGGCCTGGCTCACCGAACAAAGCCAGAAAGACACCCGTTCCGGGAGCGATACCAACGTGCGGCAAATGGCCGATCCGACCTCGGCGGTCAATATCAATATGGGCACGCTGGTTGGATCCTACGCCAGCGTCGCCCGTATGCTCGACGACGTCGCCTCCGTACCCGGCACCGACGGCGTACTGCTCACGTTTGATGATTTTCTTTCCGGCATCGATGCCTTTGGCGAGCGCATTCAGCCGCTGATGCGCTGCCGCGACCATATTGCCACCGTTACCCGCGAGGTTGCCTGATGATTACTCTTTCCGCCCGTCCGGAATCCCTGACCTTCCCGGCGCAAAACAGCGCGCTGATCGTCGTCGATATGCAAAACGCCTATGCCAGCCAGGGAGGGTATCTCGACCTCGCCGGATTTGACGTCTCCACCACCCGGCCGGTTATCGACAACATTAAAACCGCCGTTGCCGCGGCTCGCGCCGCCGGAATGGCGATCGTCTGGTTCCAGAACGGCTGGGACGAGGAGTATATGGAAGCCGGTGGCCCGGGGTCGCCGAACTACCACAAATCTAACGCCCTGAAGACCATGCGCCGTCATCCTGAGCTGCAGGGCAAGCTGCTGGCTAAAGGCGGCTGGGATTATCAGCTGGTCGATGAGCTGCAGCCCCTACCCGGTGATGTGGTGCTGCCGAAACCGCGCTACAGCGGCTTTTTCAACACGCAACTGGACAGTATTTTGCGCAGCCGCGGCATCCGTCACCTGATTTTTACCGGCATCGCCACCAACGTTTGTGTGGAGTCCACCCTGCGCGACGGCTTCTTCCTGGAGTATTTCGGCGTCGTGCTGGAAGACGCCACCCACCAGGCGGGCCCGGCCTTCGCCCAGCAGGCTGCGCTGTTCAATATTGAGACCTTTTTTGGCTGGGTCAGCAATGTCGCCAGCTTCTGCGATGCGCTGGCCCCGGCCGCCGCGCACTCTCTCCCGGAGGAGAAACGTTATGCCTAAACAGGTCATTATTCCGCCCGGCACCACCACGCCGATCGCCCCTTTTGTCCCCGGTACGCTGGCCGATGGCGTGGTTTACGTCTCCGGTACGCTGCCGTTTGATAAACACAATAACGTGGTCTATCTCGATGACCCAAAGGCGCAAACCCGCCACGTTCTCGAAACGATCAAAACGGTGATCGAAACGGCGGGTGGCCGCATGGAGGATGTGACGTTCAACAGCATCTTTATCACCGACTGGAAAAACTACGCCGCGATTAACGAAGTCTATGCCGAGTTCTTCCCCGGGGATAAACCGGCGCGCTTCTGCATCCAGTGCGGACTGGTCAAGCCAGAGGCGCTGGTTGAGATTGCGACCGTCGCCCATATCGGAAAAACCGCATCATGAAACTGAATATCTCCCCGGCCCCCTTTGAGGGCGCACCGACGGTGGTGCTGAGCGCCGGTTTAGGCGGTGCGGGCAGCTACTGGCTCCCGCAGCGCGCGGCGCTGGAACAACGGTATCAGCTGGTGAGCTATGATCAGAACGGCACCGGTGAAAACGCCGGGCCGCTGCCCGCCGGCTACAGCATGGCGACCATGGCGCAGGAGCTCAATCAGGCGCTGCAGGCGGCGGGAATCTCCCGCTTTGCCCTGGTGGGGCACGCCCTCGGTGCGCTGATCGCCCTGCAGCTGGCGTTGGACTTTCCCGACGCGGTCAGCGGCCTGGTGTTGGTCAACGGCTGGCTAACCCTGTCTCCCCACACCCGTCGCTGTTTTCAGGTACGCGAGCGTCTGCTGCACGCCGGCGGCGCCCAGGCGTGGGTTGAGGCGCAGCCTTTGTTCCTCTACCCCGCGGAGTGGATGGCCGCCCGGATGCCAAGGCTGGAAGCGGAAGATGCGCTTGCGCTCAGCCATTTTCAGGGCAAGGAGAATCTGCTCAAGCGGCTGCAGGCGCTGAAGCAGGCCGACTTCACTCGCCGGGCCGCCGCCGTGGCATGCCCGACCCTGATCGTCAGCGCCCATGACGATCTGCTGGTTCCTGCATCCTGCTCGCGCACGCTACAAGCGGCGATACCGGGTAGCCAGCGGGTCGAGATGGCCTGGGGCGGCCACGCCTGCAACGTGACCGATGCCGACACCTTCAACCCTATTTTATGCAACGGTCTGGCCGCCATGCTGGCCTGATATCAGGAGAATCTATGAGCGAAAGCATTAGCCAAAGCGCGCGCGACAGTCTGTTTACTCACGCCCGTACCCACAACGGCTGGCTGGATAAACCGGTCAGCGATAGCCTGCTGCACGAAATATACGATCTGATGAAAATGGGTCCGACCTCCGCCAACTGCTCCCCCGCGCGGATCCTTTTTGTCCGCACGCCGGAAGGAAAGGAGAAGCTGCGCCCGACGCTCTCCAGCGGCAACCTCGAAAAAACCCTGCGCGCGCCGGTGACCGCCATCGTGGCCTGGGATCGCGCCTTCTACGATCGTCTGCCGACGCTGTTTCCCCACGGCGATGCCCGCAGCTGGTTCACCTCCAGCCCACAGCTGGCGGAAGAGACCGCCTTTCGCAACAGCTCTCTGCAGGCGGCATATCTGATTTTCGCCTGCCGCGCCCTTGGCCTGGATACCGGCCCGATGTCGGGATTTGACCGCGACAAGGTCGATGCGGCGTTCTTTGCCGAAAACGGCTGGAAGAGCAATCTGTTGATCAATATCGGTTACGGCGACGAGACCCGGCTGTATGGTCGTCTGCCGCGCCTGCCCTTCGATGATGCCTGCCAGCTGGCGTAAGGAGCCACTATGTCCGTAGCGGATAAACAGAGTTTTCGTGACGCCATGGCCCAGGTCGGCGCGGCGGTCAACGTCATTACCACCGATGGCCCGGCGGGTCGGGCCGGATTTACCGCCAGCGCGGTCTGTAGCGTGACCGATACGCCCCCCACGCTGCTGGTCTGTCTCAACCGTTCCGCCTCGGTGTGGCCAACCTTCCGCCAGCACCAGGCGCTGTGCGTCAACACTCTGGCGGCTGGCCAGGAGTCGCTCTCCAACGTCTTTGGCGGTAAAACGCCGATGGCGGAGCGTTTCGCTGCCGCCGAATGGCAAACCGGTCTCACCGGCTGCCCGCGGCTGGTGGATGCGCTGGTCAGCTTCGATTGTCGTATCAACCAGATAGTCAGCGTCGGTACCCACGACATTTTGTTCTGTGAAGTGGCCGCCATCGTCAGACATCCAGAGCCGCGCGGGCTGATGTGGTTCGACCGCGGCTACCATACGCTTATGCGTCCAGCCTGTTAACTTCAAACCCGGGATATCATCATGGCACTTTTCGATTTTCCTCGCTGGCAGTTGACCTCCCCTTCCGCCGCGTCCGGCGTGGTGGCCCCCGATGAACGCCTCTCCGTCGGACAAACGATGGTCATGGGCGTCCAGCACGCGGTCGCCATGTTTGGCGCCACGGTGCTGATGCCCATCCTGATGGGGCTGGATCCTAACCTGGCGATTTTATTGTCCGGTATCGGCACGCTACTGTTTTTCCTCGTGACCGGCGGCCGGGTGCCAAGCTACCTGGGCTCCAGCGCCGCCTTCATCGGCGTGGTTATCGCCGTCACCGGCTTTAATGGGCAGGGACTCAATCCGCACCTTAGCGTCGCCCTCGGGGGGATTATCGCCTGCGGCCTGGTCTACACCCTGATTGGCGTCGTGGTGATGAAAATCGGTACCCGCTGGATTGAACGACTGATGCCGCCGGTAGTGACCGGCGCGGTGGTGATGGCCATTGGGCTCAATCTCGCCCCTATCGCCGTGCACAGCGTCTCCGCCTCCGCCTTCGATGGCTGGATGGCGGTGCTGACCGTACTCTGTATTGGACTGGTGGCGGTTTTTACCCGCGGGATGATCCAGCGGCTGCTGATTCTCGTTGGCCTGATCGTCGCCTGCGGGCTGTACGCGCTGCTGGCGAATATCCTCGGGCTGGGTAAACCGCTCGACTTTACCTTACTCCACCAGGCGGCGTGGTTCGGGCTGCCGCACTTTACCGCCCCGACCTTTGACGGCCAGGCAATGATGCTGATAGCCCCGGTGGCGGTGATTCTGGTGGCGGAAAACCTGGGGCATCTGAAAGCGGTCGCCGGAATGACCGGACGCAATATGGATCCTTATATGGGACGGGCGTTCGTCGGTGACGGGCTGGCGACGATACTCTCCGGCGCGGTTGGCGGCAGCGGCGTGACCACCTATGCCGAAAATATCGGCGTGATGGCGGTGACCAAAGTCTATTCCACCCTGGTGTTCGTAGCCGCCGCGCTGATTGCCATTTTACTCGGCTTTTCACCGAAGTTTGGCGCGTTAATCCACACCATTCCCGGGCCGGTTATCGGCGGCGCGTCGATCGTGGTGTTTGGCTTGATTGCGGTCGCCGGCGCCCGTATCTGGGTGCAGAATCGGGTTGATCTGAGTCAGAACAGCAATCTGATCATGGTGGCGGTCACGCTGGTGCTCGGTGCCGGCGATTTTGCCCTGTCGCTGGGCGGGTTTACCCTTGGCGGGATCGGAACGGCCACCTTCGGCGCCATTTTACTTCACGCGCTGCTTAACCGCCGCGCACGTGAAGCAGAACAGCCCGGCGTCACCCCCGTTTAAATCGCAGCGCTTACGGGCGGCGAAGAGGGTGTCGCCCCACCCTCTATGCGCTGCCAGCAGGCTCTCGCGATGGGCAATAAAAACCGCCGGCGAATGCCGGCGGCGAGGAGAATGTGGCTGGCGCCGAGGAGAGGGTAGCCACATCGAACACAGTCAGCCGCGCCGATCAGCTATGACGATTGCCGTGACTGTTTTTCCCCCCTTTTTTGCCTGCTTCCGAGGCGCGCTGGGGATCGTTTTTGAAGTTCCCCCCGCTATGCTGGCCACCCTTACGACCTGCTTCTGATGCTCTTTCACGATCCTCAGCAAAATTGCCGGAACCGCCACGATGGTTTGCCATCACTGACCTCCACTTGGTTAGACATCATCTTGCATTGCGTACAATACGAGGCCGCGACTCAGCGGCATATGGCATGGCCATTTTTCGTATTGCGTGCTGTTAAGCGTAGTGAATGAAACTCATTCGCCAGGTAAATAGTAACATTCTGTAATAATTTGACGCCCGCAACGGATTTACCGCCGTCCGCGCCGCGCTAAGCGTCTCTTATGGCTGATGAAAAGCGGGCGGATAAAGATGTTTCTTTTTGCGACAAACGCGTTCTTTGCAATTTTGTTATAAATCAAATAAATGATTGTTAGATTTGCACTCTTAGCCAGAGGCCTTATCTTTAAAGGTAGCCAGTCGTTTGGCTGGTCTCAAACGCAACCGAGGAGTGATGCAAATGGCTAAAATTCTGGTGCTTTATTATTCAATGTATGGACACATCGAAACCATGGCTCATGCCGTCGCCGAAGGGGCGAACAAAGTAGACGGCGTTGAGGTGGTCGTGAAGCGCGTGCCGGAAACTATGCAAGCTGAGGCGTTCGCCAAAGCAGGCGGGAAAACGCAAAATGCGCCCGTCGCCACGCCGCAGGAACTGGCAGAGTATGATGCTATCATCTTTGGTACCCCCACCCGCTTCGGCAATATGTCCGGGCAAATGCGCACCTTCCTCGATCAGACCGGCGGCCTGTGGGCATCGGGCGCACTGTACGGCAAACTGGCCAGCGTCTTTAGCTCTACCGGTACCGGCGGCGGACAAGAGCAGACCATTACCTCTACCTGGACAACGCTTGCCCACCACGGGATGGTGATTGTCCCTATCGGCTACGGTGCCCAGGAGCTTTTTGATGTGTCGGCGGTGCGCGGCGGCACACCGTATGGCGCAACCACTATCGCCGGCGGCGATGGTTCCCGTCAGCCAAGTCAGGAAGAGCTGGCGATCGCCCGCTATCAGGGTGAACATGTCGCAGGACTGGCAGTTAAACTACACGGCTAACCTTCAGCAGGAGGATTTGCATGCCAACTCAAGAAGCGAAAGCCCACCACGTGGGTGAATGGGCAAGTTTACGAAATACCTCTTTAGAGATCGCCGAAGCGATTTTTGAATTAGCCAAATACGATGAGAAGTTAGCAGAAAAAATCTGGGAAGAAGGCAGCGATGAAGTGCTCTCTTTGGCCTTCGCGAAAACGGATAAAGACGCCCTTTTCTGGGGTGAGCAAACCATCGAGCGCAAAAACGTATAACCCGAAGCGCCCGGCGCACGATCGGGCCAACAAAACAAAACCCGGACCGACCAGCCATGGCCGGTCCGTTTTTTCTATTTCGCCGCGTCGTTCATCACCTGCTTAAAGGTCTCCATCGGACAGAAGCCGTTGGCATCCACCGGGCAGCCGTTCAGCGCCAGGGTCACGCGCTGCGGCGGGGATTGCAGGGTTAAGGTTTCGGTATTGCGCAGCTGCGCCGTGCTTTGATACACATACTCAATTTTCATCAGCTCGCGGTTAGCGCCGCTATCATGCCAGCGCTGGAAAACGATCTTCCCGCCGATCGGGGTGCGTTCATACTGGTCATGCAGCTGATAAGGTCTGAAGTCTAATGCCGTCAGCAGTGAGGCAATATTGGAATCGTGCCCCACCAGCAGCGTCACTTTCGCCGCCTGAGCGGGATCGCTGACCAGCGCTTTATCGATATATTTCACCAGCGGTTTAGCCACGTTGCGCGCCACTTCCGCCGAGGTGAACAGGCTATCCTGATAGCCGTTTTTCAGCTTCGATAACACCTGCCACTGTTTGTCGGTTTTTATCTCACCCCACGCCACCTGATCCAGCGGATACCCTTCGTAATACTGCAGCGTGAAGGCATCAACCAGCGAATTACCCACCTTTAACGGCCCGGAAACACCCGGTTCCTGCTGATATTTTGCGCTGAAGGTATCTTTGCCGTCGCTCAGCGAGCACTGCTGCTTCTCTTTACAGGAGGGTGAATTTTGATAGTCCGTCATCACTTCGAGTAGCTTGTAGCTGTCGGCCAGCTGCATTGTCTGCCGCTCTTTTTCCATCGCCTGTACGGCTTTTTCGCTAAAGGCGGCAGAATCGTCGGTAATCACCGGGTTAAACGTCGGGTCCATGGTGCCCATTTGCGGCTGGTGATGAACCGTGACTCCACAGCCGGGGAAGGCGCCGGTTATAAAGAACTGCGCGGTCGCCACGGTACGTTGCAGACTGTTGGCGTAAGCGTAAACGGTATTCTCCGGCGGACACTCACCGCGGGTGACCAGCCCCTGCTGCGCCAGCCATTCACGCATATAGTGCCCCATATAGACCTCAAGCACTCCGCCCTTCGTGGTCAGCTGACCGCCGGGCACATCCCACTCCGGCCATGATTTCGGCGTTGACTGCTCCAGCACGCTGCCGTTGTTGGCCAGCGGCGCGCGCAGGTTGTGGCGACTCATGATCAACACCTGCTGTAGCTGATAGCCCTGCGGTGCCGTCTGTTCCTCAGCCTGGGCAGCCGTCGATAACAATATGGCGCCGGCCACGACGCTGGCGAGTAGACTCTTTTGCATCCCTTAATCCTCAGTCAGTGATTATCATCGCTTACATTGTGACAAATTGATGACATTTTTCCGCACGACGGCTCGCAAACTGACGCAACGGGAGAAACTTTTCTCAGCCCGGGGAAATAGTTTTATAATAAAACAACTGAAGCCACAGGAGCTCTCGTGAAACGTACCCGTCTGGAAAACAGCAGTTGCCCTATTGCCCGCTCACTTGACGTCATTGGCGACTGGTGGTCGCTACTCATTGTCCGCGATGCCTTGGGGGGGACCCGGCGCTTCAGCGAATTTCAAAAGCACCTTGGCATTGCTAAGAACATGCTCGCCGGGCGGCTAAAAATGCTGGTGGATGAAGGTATTCTCACGATGCAGCCCGCTTCAGACGGTAGCGCATGGCAGGAGTACGTGCTTACCGAAAAGGGGCGTGGGCTGCAAACTGTGCTGGTGGCGCTGGCGCAATGGGCCGACGAGTATCTGTTGACGCCCGACGAACCCGCCACCGTATTGATTGATAATCTCACGCGCCAGCCGCTGCGCAAACTGGTGCTGCAGGCCGCCGATGGCCGGACGCTCCGACCCGATGACATCACCACCAGACTACCTGTAACAGACTGATTTTAATTATTATTCTGTTTTAATCATTTCTCATAATAAAATAATCCTTACATATTGGTTGCATTATTAAACCATTTAACTCATGCTGAATTTGGTTTAATAATGCAACTATATTACTTGAGGTAACGCCATGACGACCCCTTCCCAAACCGCGTTAATTACCGGCGCATCTTCCGGCATCGGCGCCCTGTATGCCGAACGTCTCGCCGCGCGCGGCTATCACCTGATTCTGGTCGCACGCCGTGAAGAACGTTTGCAGGCCCTCGCCGAGGATCTGCAACGCCAGTATGGCATTCGGGCCGACGTGCTAAAGGCAGACCTGAGCGAAGAAAGCGGTATCCGCGCCGTTGAAGCGCGCCTGCAGTCGGATCCGACGATTGCGCTGGTGATTAATAACGCCGGCACGGCGAAAATGGGAGGATTGCTGAGCGCGGATGTGCGCGAGCATCAGATGATTCATACCCTGAATACCACCGCTCTGCTGCGCCTGAGCTATGCTGCGTTGGCCGCCTTCAGCCCCCGAGGTCAGGGGACGCTGATCAATATCGCCTCAATCCTTGCGCTGCATGCGCTACCGGGCAGCGCCGTCTACAGCGCCAGCAAAGCGTGGGTGCTGAGCTTTACCCGCGCGCTTCAGGAAGAGTTTGCCGACAGCGGTTTGCGTATTCAGGCGGTGCTTCCGGCGGCAACCGCGACGGATCTGTGGCCCACCTCCGGCGTCGCTCTTGACGCCCTGCCTGCAGGATCGGTGATGACGACGGAAGATCTGGTGGACGCGGCGCTGAGCGGCCTCGATCAGGGCGAGAATATCACCCTGCCGCCGGTTCACGATCTGGCGCTGTGGACCCATTTCGACCAGGCGAGACTCGCGCTGTTCGGCAGTGCACGCACCGGCCAACCGGCGCCGCGCTATCGCCGGGCTTAACGTTTGAGCAGGTGGCCGTGCTGACTCATCCACTCCGCCAGCGGCTGAAGCGCACTGCGCATCGACAGCCCCAGGGCAGTTATCTGATATTCAACGCGGGGGGGAATTTCGGGATAGACGCAGCGCGACACCAGCCCGCGCTGCTCGAACAGCCGCAGCTGGCGGGTCAGCTCTTTTTGCGTAATCGGCGCCGCCGCGCGCAGCAGCTCGCCGAAGCGCACCGGCGCATTTAGGACAATCAGCCGGTAGAGAATCGGGATCGCCCACTTCCCGGCAATCAGATTCACAAAATCGGTCATCGGGCACGCATGCTGCACAAAATTATTTTCCCCGACGCGCGCCGCTCTCTTCGCCATAGCACACCTTTCGCCTCATTAGTATCCAATTGGTACCTGGTATCCTTTGGATACTAAAGCTTTTATAGTCCCTTTTCCAGAGCACAGTCAGGAGAAGATAATGGGACGTTTAGCAGGAAAATATGCGCTGATCACCGGCGGCACCAGCGGGATTGGTCTCGCGACGGCGCAGACGTTTATCGCCGAAGGGGCGCAGGTGGCGGTGACCGGGCGTAATCCGCTCGCCCTTGAGCAGGCGCAGGCGCTATTGGGTGACAATGGCTGGGTCATCGCCGCCGATTCCGGCGACGCCGCCGGGCAGCGCCAGCTGGCCGCAACCCTCGCCGACCGCTGGCCGCAGCTGGATGTGGTGTTCGTCAACGCCGGTGATGTCACCCACGCCCCCTTCGGCGACTGGCGCGAAGCGGAGTGGGATCGATTGATGAATATCAACCTGAAAGGGCCGTTCTTCTTGCTGCAGGCGCTGCTGCCGCTGCTCGCCAACCCGGCGTCGGTCATTCTTTGCGGATCGGTCAGCGCCCACATCGGCCTGCCCACCAGCAGCGCCTATGCCGCCAGTAAAGCCGGGCTGCTGTCGCTGGCGCGCACCCTGTCGGCGGAGCTGCTGCCGCGCGGGATCCGGGTGAATGGCCTGAGTCCGGGACCCGTGCGCACCCCGGCGCTGGATAAGCTGGGCCTCAGCGCCCAGGCCTTGAGCGACCTGCAGGAGGAGATCAAAAACCTGGTGCCGCTGGGACGGATGGGCACGCCGCAGGAACTGGCCAACGCCGCTCTGTATCTGGCATCGGATGAGTCCAGCTACGTCCTCGGCAGCGAACTGCGGGTGGATGGCGGCACGGGAAATCTCTGACCCGGCGGCGGCGGGGGTTACTCCGGTAGCGGTACCGCCGCCAGCGTGCAGATCGCCTGATGTTCGCCGCCGCGGCGATCGACCATCACTACTTTGTCTCCCGCTTTTTTGCCTTCACAGGGTTTTAGCACCTGATCCATGATGCGTTCGCGGGTTTGTTGGCGATCTGACTCCGCTGCGCCGGCAAATGAAGTCAGGATAAGAGTCAGCCCAACCAGGCCGACGATATGTTGATTACGCATGCATTACTCTCAGATAATTCTTACTCAAATGCAGGGTATCAGCCCGCGGGCTGTACGTCTGTAAAATCACTTAACGGAGTGTTACCCGACCGACGAAACGGCGCTTCAGACCGGTCAGTATGATTTTATCATCCTGATTTTTTTCGATTTTAACCGAAAAACGAGTCATATTTCGGACACATCCTGATGCTATCTTACACGTAACTTAATAGAGTTCATGGTTTTCAACTCAAGCCCAGGATCGCTTATGTCCGGTATTATTCTCATTGTTGTCGCGGTCATTTTGCTGGGAGTGGCGATTTACAGTCTGGTGTCATACGTCAAAGAACGCCGCGCCAGCCAGCTCCCGACCCATAAGAAGAAAAAATAGCCCCTCTCGATATACCACGTTGCGCCACGACGCATCATAGAAGAATAAAAGCAGGCGTCATGCCTGCTTTTATTCTTTACTTCCTGTTCAGTCTGAACGGTTACGACTCCCAGGCCTGCTCCGCTTTGCGGCCATCGAACTGCGGCGGAGGCTGACGGAAGCGACGGGTCAACCAGGTCAGATACAGCAGCCCTACCGCCGCCCACACCAGACCGAGGGTCAATGATGTTGCCTCCAGGTTAACCCACAGCACCGCCACCGTCGCCGCGCCAATCAGCGGTAGAATCAGGTAGTGCACACGATCCTTCCACGTTTTGTTATAGCCTTTACGCCGCCAGAAGTGGTTGAACACCGACAGGTTGACGAAGGTAAACGCCACCAGCGCGCCAAAGTTAATCAGCGCCGTCGCGGTCACCAGATCAAAGAACAGCGCCGACATCGCCACCACGCCCACCATCAGCACGTTGAGGGCCGGAGTCCGCCATTTCGGATGCACATAGCCAAAAATACGCTCCGGAAAGACGTTATCGCGCCCCATGACGTACAGCAGGCGGGAGACGCTGGCGTGTGAGGCCAGACCCGAGGCCAGCGTGTTGACGAAGGTGGTGCAGAGGAAAATCGACTGGAACAGTTTTCCGCCAACGTACAGCGCAATTTCCGGCAGCGCCGCATCCGGATCCTTAAAGCGGCTGATATCGGGGAAAAAGAGCTGCATAAAGAAGGAGGCGACGATAAAGATAATCCCGCCATAGACCGCCGTCAGGAAAATGGCTTTCGGAATGGTGCGCGCGGCATCCGGCGTCTCTTCCGATAGCGTGGTGACCGCATCAAAACCGAGGAATGAGAAACAGACAATCGTCGCCCCGGTGATAATCGGAATCAGATGAGCATTCTGGCTGATGAACGGTTGCAGCGACCAGACGGTCCCGACCCCTTCTCCCTTATGCAATCCCTGCACCACCAGGAAGATAAAGACCACCATGATCGCAATCTGCACCAGCACAAACAGCGTATTGAAGTTGGCCACCAGATTGACGCTTTTAAGATTCGCCGCGGTCAGAATCGCGACAAAACCTACCACCCAGATCCACGGCGGCACCTCCGGGAACAGCGCCGACAGATAAATCTTCGCCAGCAGCACGTTGATCATCGGTAAGAAAAGATAATCCAGCAGCGACGACCAGCCCACCATAAAGCCCACGTGCGGACTGATCGACTTCTGCGCATAGGTATACGCCGACCCCGCTTCGGGGAACTGACGGACCAGCTTGCCATAGCTAATAGCGGTGAACAGTACCCCAGCCAACGCCAGAATATAGGAGGCCGGCACGTGGCCATTGCTGATACCCGACACAATACCAAACGTATCAAATACCGACATCGGCGTGAGATAGGCCAGCCCCATAACCACCACCTGCCAGAGCTTGAGCGACTTGCGCAGACGAGGTTTTCCCGCCTCGGATGAGATGTCGAGAGAAGCGTTAGCAGCCATAGTCATACCCCCCCATGTAAACGTGGGTTTGTAGGCGCAATGACCGGGTAACAAACCTGCTTAGCAAGGGGGTAAGGCATAAATAATCGGTTAAAACGTATCGACTTACGGCGGTTAATTCTGTGTTATTGCGGCCTTCATGGCCCCCTTCTCCCTGCGGATATTTGAACATCGGCGTCATCTCTTACCTCGTCACACACTGTGTCGTTAACTGAAGCCCCGTTATCGCCTGCGCTCCTTTACGCGACATCCGGGAAATGGCTGGACTCCCAGCAAAAACGTCCGACCAGGATCCGCTCAGGCCGTATGATGCTACTTGTCGATCAAATCTACAGGCCCCTTGCGGGGCGACAATCAGGCGTTTTTCAACATCCACTCAATTTCTGTTTCTGTGATAAGACGCTCAAATTGCAGTAATTCGTCATGTTTACAGGCGTGGTAAACGTGGCAGAAACGTTCACCCAGGCGCTCGCGCAGGCTATCGTTTTGCATAAACTCCCACAGCGCATCGCTTTGACGGATCGGGAACGGCAGCCCTTCCTGCTCCAGGCCGTTGCCTTCCACCTCTTCCTGCAACGGCAGCGTATTGTCCAGACCGTGCAAAATGCCGGCAAAAATTGCCGCCATCACCAGATACGGATTGGCGTCGGCCCCCGCCACGCGATACTCCACGCGGTGATTCTGGCGGTCGCCGCAGGGGATCCGCAGCGCCACCGTCCGGTTGTTATGCCCCCAGGAGGCCTGCGTCGGCACATACATACCCGGCTGGAAGCGGCGGTATGAGTTGACGTTTGGCGCCAGCAGCGCCATCGACGCCGGCATCAGGTCAATCATCCCGGCGAGCGCGCGTTTCAACAGCGCAGAATCTTCGCCATTGGCATCCGCGAGGACGTTTTCACCCTTGTTGTTTTGCATGCTGATATGGATATGCATCCCGCTACCGGCATGCTCTTCATAAGGCTTGGCCATAAAAGTGGCATGCATCTTATGCTTCTCGGCCATCAAACGCACGAGGCGTTTTAACGCCAGCGCATCATCGCAGGCATCCAGCACGTTATCGGTATGATGAAGGTTGATTTCGAACTGACCCGGCGACGCTTCTGCCACCGCGCCATCGGCCGGAATCAGCTGCAGCTGGGCCAGCTCATCAATATCGTTGAGCACGTCGGCGAAGTGGTTGAGGTTATCCACGGAATAGACCTGGCTTTGGGTGTTGCGATCGCCGGTACCCGGCGCGCAAGGCGGCTGGAGATAGCCTTCAGCATCGCGTTTACGATCGAGTAAATAGAACTCCAGCTCTACCGCTACCACGGGGAACAACCCACGCTGGCGCAGCTGCTGCCAGAGTCGATTGAGAACGTTCCGCGGCTCAACGTCAAAGGGAGCGCCATCTTCATCAACCATGGTCAGCTGCAGCTGCGCGATAAATGCCGGGTCGGCAGCAGAAGGCGTTAAGGTACCCGGTACCGGTACGCAGGTGCAGTCCGGTTCCCCCATCTCCTGGCCGAGACCGGCCTCTTCTACCACATTTCCCAGAATATCCATGGCAAAAACGGAGGCCGGGAAGTAGCACCCTTTTTCCAGTTTGCTCAGGCTGGAGACCGGGATGCGCTTCCCGCGGAAACAGCCGTTCAGATCGGTCAGCAGCACATCGACATACTGCGTATTCGGATACTGCTCAAGGTAGCGCTTCACTTCCCAGGTGAATGCGCTGCCCCGTCTCTCTTCTGACTGCTGAACAAAATTCTCAACTTCTACAATATTGGTTTCCATCATTCACCGCCGTTGTGTTGGTTTCGGAGCCGGGCTTTCTTGCCGTTAAATATAATGTCCACTCTTCGAATGTGTATGCAAACAAAATGTTTGTCAAATGTTAAATTAAGTTTGCAAACGGCAATTCTCACTGCTAGATTGAGAAAATATTGAACGATATGGCCATTTAAAGCGCTAAATGGTCATAATTTAGTCCACTTTGTGAGGGCGATCATGGAAAATATAATGTACAAGCCAGTTATTGGTGTCGTGATGTGCAGGAACAGGCTGAAGGGTCACCAGACCCAGACCCTGCAAGAAAAATACCTGAATGCAATAATTAACGCCGGTGGATTACCGATTGCCCTGCCGCATGCGCTGGCTGAACCGGAACTGCTTGCCGCGTTGTTACCTCAACTGGACGGAATTTACCTGCCGGGCAGCCCCAGCAATGTGCAGCCGCACCTTTATGGTGAAAACGGCGATGAGCCTGACGCCGATCCCGGGCGTGATCTTCTGAGCATGGCACTGATTAACGCCGCACTCGAAAGGCGCATCCCCATTTTCGCCATCTGCCGTGGGTTACAGGAACTGGTTGTCGCCACCGGTGGGACTCTGTATCGTCGTCTTTTCGAGCAGCCGGAGCTCCTCGAACATCGCGAAGATCCGGAACTGCCGGTTGAGCAGCAATATGCGCCGTCTCACGAAGTACAGGTTCAGCAAGGAGGATTACTTTCTCAGTTAATACCGGGCTGCAACACGTTTTGGGTAAACTCGCTACATGGGCAGGGAGCAAAGACATTAAGCTCGCGTCTGCGCGTCGAAGCCCGTTCTTCCGATGGGCTGGCAGAAGCGGTCAGCGTTAATGACCACCCCTTCGCGCTGGGGGTACAGTGGCATCCGGAATGGAACAGTAGTGAATACGCCCTGTCGCGTTTGTTGTTTGAAGGTTTTATCACCGCCTGTCAGAAGCGCATGGCTGAAAAGCCGCGACTCTGACCATTACAGTTAAGGAAATGCAAATATGAGCGATGACGGACTGGCGCCAGGAAAACGTCTGTCAGAGATCCGCCAACAGCTGGGTCTCTCACAACGTCGTGCCGCCGAACTGTCTGGGTTAACACATAGTGCCATCAGTACCATAGAACAGGACAAAGTCAGTCCTGCCATCAGTACGCTGCAAAAGCTGCTGAAAGTTTATGGGCTGTCGCTCTCGGAATTCTTTTCTGAACCAGAAAAACCTGATGAACCGCAGGTGGTTATTAATCAGGATGACCTTATCGAAATCGGCAGTCAGGGGGTTTCGATGAAGCTGGTGCATAACGGAAATCCGAACCGTACGCTGGCGATGATTTTTGAAACTTACCAGCCTGGAACCACAACCGGGGAGAGGATCAAACATCAAGGTGAGGAAATTGGCACCATACTGGAAGGTGAAGTCGTACTGGTCATAAATGGTCAGTCGTATCATCTGGTGGCTGGGCAAAGCTATGCCATAAATACCGGCATACCGCACAGTTTCAGCAATACTTCGGCCGGCATTTGCCGAATTATCAGTGCCCATACTCCCACCACATTCTGATTTTTTAGCCTGAGCAGGTTTCAGGCTTTCTTCTGGCCTGCTCCGTCGGATGCCCTGTTTCCGGCGGAGCGAAGAACACGCAAATAATACGCAGCGTAGTGCGGAATCTTATTTCCTGCTGGCCTCAATAATACGCGCAAATAAAACGCGCGAAAGACGGTATCTGACTCCGGGGACGCCCTGCGCCCTGTGCTGTCTGAAATGCCCACTATTCGATTATGTGATTAAGGAGTCTTATATGGATTTCAAACATCTGGCCTGGTGGCAGGATAAAGCGAAAAGCATGGAGATTGAAACGCGGTTATTTATTAATGGCGAATACTGCTCTGCTGTCGATAATACCACGTTTGAAACCATCGACCCTGCCGCCCAGCAAACTCTGGCGCACGTCGCCCGCGGTAAAAAGGCCGACGTCGACCTCGCCGTTCAGGCCGCGCGCCGCGTTTTTGAACGCGGCGACTGGTCGCAGACCTCACCCGCGCAGCGTAAAGCGGTGCTCAATAAGCTGGCGGACCTGATGGAAAGCCACCGTGAAGAGCTGGCGCTGCTGGAGACGCTCGATACCGGAAAGCCGATCCGCCACAGCCTGCGCGACGATATCCCCGGCGCGGCGCGGGCGATCCGCTGGTATGCGGAAGCCATCGACAAAGTGTATGGCGAAGTCGCCCCTACCGGCGTCAATGAACTGGCGATGATCGTCCGTGAGCCGGTAGGCGTGATTGCCGCCGTGGTCCCGTGGAATTTCCCGCTGCTGCTGGCCTGCTGGAAACTCGGCCCGGCGCTGGCCACCGGCAATAGCATCGTGCTTAAACCGTCTGAAAAATCACCGCTCACCGCCCTGCGTCTTGCTGGCCTGGCGAAAGAAGCCGGGCTGCCGGACGGCGTGCTGAACGTGATCAGCGGGTTTGGCCACGAGGCGGGCCAGGCCCTGTCGCTGCACCCGGACGTTGAGGTCATCACCTTTACCGGCTCTACCCGCACCGGCAAACAGCTGTTAAAAGATGCCGGCGACAGCAACATGAAGCGCGTCTGGCTGGAAGCGGGGGGGAAAAGCGCCAATATCGTCTTTGCCGACTGCCCGGATCTGCAAAAAGCGGTCAACGCCACCGCCGGCGGCATCTTTTACAACCAGGGCCAGGTGTGCATCGCCGGTACCCGCCTGCTGGTTGAAGAGAGCATTGCCGATGAGTTCCTCAGCCGTCTGCAGGAGCAGGCTCGCCTCTGGCAGCCGGGCAACCCGCTCGACCCCAACACCACCATGGGCATGTTGATTGATAACACCCATGCCGACAGCGTCCACAGTTTTATCCGCGTGGGAGAAAGTCACAGCACCTTACTGCTCGATGGCCGGAAAAATCCGTGGCCGGCCGCCGTCGGCCCGACCATTTTCGTTGATGTCGATCCGGCCTCTCCCCTGAGTCGGGAAGAGATTTTCGGCCCGGTACTGGTGGTCACCCGCTTCACCTCAGAAGCCGAGGCACTGCGGCTTGCCAACGACAGCCATTACGGCCTGGGCGCAGCGGTCTGGACCCGCGATCTTTCCCGCGCCCACCGCATGAGCCGCCGCCTGAAAGCGGGCTCCGTTTTTGTGAACAACTATAACGATGGTGATATGACCGTCCCGTTTGGCGGCTATAAACAAAGCGGCAACGGACGCGATAAATCTCTGCACGCGCTGGAAAAATTCACCGAACTGAAAACGATCTGGATGACTCTGGAGTCTTAATCATGACCGAACATACCACCAGTTATTACGCCGCCAGCGCCAACAAATACGCACCGTTTCCGACGCTGAGCGAATCCATCAGCTGCGACGTCTGCGTCGTCGGCGGCGGCTACACCGGCCTCTCTTCCGCCCTACATCTTGCCGAAATGGGCTACGACGTGGTGCTGCTGGAAAGCGCCCGAATTGGCTTTGGCGCCAGCGGACGCAACGGCGGCCAGTTGGTTAACTCCTATAGCCGCGATATTGACGTCATTGAAAAAACCTACGGACCGGACGCGGCAAGAATGCTCGGCAGCATGATGTTTGAAGGTGGCGAGATCATCCGCGAACGTATCCAGCGCTATCAGATTCAGTGCGACTATCGCCCCGGCGGCCTGTTTGTGGCGATGAACCACAAACAGCTGGAAACTCTGGAAGAGCAGAAAGCCAACTGGCAGCGCTACGGTAACAACCAGCTGGAGCTGCTGGATGCCAATGCCATCCGCCGTGAGGTCAACAGCGATCGTTATATCGGCGCCCTGCTCGATCATAGCGGTGGTCATATTCATCCCCTGAATCTGGCCATCGGCGAAGCGGATGCCATTCGTCTGAACGGCGGTCGGATTTATGAACAATCGCCGGTCATCCGCATCCAGCACACCAGCCCGGCGGTGGTGAGCACCGCCAAAGGCCAGGTGACCGCACGCTACGTGATCGTCGCCGGAAACGCCTACCTTGGCGACAAAGTGGAGCCGGAGCTGGCCAAACGCAGTATGCCGTGCGGTACCCAGGTCGTCACCACCGAGCCGCTGTCCGACGACGTCGCCCGTTCGCTGATCCCGAAAAATTACTGCGTGGAAGACTGCAACTACCTGCTGGACTACTACCGTCTGACCGGCGATAACCGCCTGTTGTACGGCGGCGGCGTCGTCTACGGCGCCCGCGATCCGGACGACGTTGAACGGCTGATCATGCCGAAACTGCTGAAGACTTTCCCGCAGCTGAAAGGGGTGAAAATCGATTATCGCTGGACCGGCAACTTCCTGCTGACGCTTTCGAGGATGCCGCAGTTCGGACGCCTGGACAACAACATCTACTATATGCAGGGTTACAGCGGCCACGGCGTCACCTGTACCCATCTCGCCGGGCGGCTGATCTCCGAGCTGCTGCGCGGGGATGCCGAGCGCTTCGACGCCTTTGCGAACCTGCCCCACTACCCGTTCCCGGGCGGGCGCAGCTTACGCATTCCGTTTACCGCAATGGGCGCGGCGTACTACAGCTTGCGCGACCGCCTCGGCGTGTGAGCCGCTACGCCGCCTGGAACAACAGCCGCCGGGTGCGTTGATCCGGCGCCCGGCGCGCCGCTGTTTGAGCCAACGCCCGGCGGCGTTAACGCCGTCCGCACCACCGACAGCCAACGCCGGTGGTGTTCTCGTCTTGCGCATCAGGTTTCGCGGCTCACAACGCATTGCTGCGGATAGTGCTGCTGAAAGTAGTGGCGTAAAAACTCCACCGTGGCCCGAATTTTCGCCGAAGTCGCCAGCCGCGACACATACACCGCCCAGATGTTGGCCGGCTGAGAGTATTCCGGCAGCAGATGCACCAGGTGACCGCTGGCGATATTGTCACTGACATCCCACCACGAGCGTAGCGAGATCCCCTGCCCGTCAAGACACCACTGATGCACGATCTCCCCGTGGTTAGAGGCGAGCGGGCCGGTCACCTTAATCGCCTGCTCCCCCTCTTTACCGTGGAGCTGCCAGACGCCAAACGGTCGATCGCGCTCTTTAATCACCAGACAGGGCAAGGTCGCCAGATCGCTGAGCTGCCTGGGCTGCGGATAGCGGGCCAGAAACGCCGGTGAAGCGCAGAGAATCCGCTGGTTGGTCGCCAGTTTGCGGGCAATCAGATTGGGGGCAATATCATCACCCACGCGAATATCGAGATCGACGCCTTCATTCACGAGGTCGACCAGCCGGTCTTCAACATCAAACCGCAGCTCCAGCTGCGGATACTGACGCGACAGCGCCGACAGCGCCGGCGCCACCACCCGGCGGCCAAAACCAAAGCTGCTGATAATCCGCAGCGTACCCTGCGGCACCTGACGCACATCGGACAGCTCATCCATCATTTGGTCGACGTCCTGCAAAATGCGCTGCGCCCATTCGTAGATGCGCTCGCCCTCTTCGGTTATCGTGACCCGACGGGTAGTGCGGTGCAGCAGCAGCACATTCAGCGTCTGCTCAAGCAAAGAAATGCGCTTGCTGACAAAGGCGGGCGAAACGCCGAGCTCTTCGGCGGCAGAGGCAAAACCGGCGCGGCGGGCTACCAGCATAAACACGCGTAAATCATTTAGCAGCGGCAGATTATTCATGAACTGTGTTTTATGTTTCACCAGTTAGCGTGATTAATTATGAACCAGTCAATTATAGGATAGAAAGGAAGTCAATTTTCATCGCTGATAAGTGAGAACCGGTATGAAGAAAAGCTGTCGTATTGCCGCCATCCCAGGAGACGGGATAGGTAAAGAAGTGCTGCCTGAAGGTATTCGCGTCTTACAAGCCGCGGCTGAACGCTGGGATTTGTCATTAAGCTTTGAACAGATTGAATGGGCCAGCTGCGACTATTATGTCCGCCACGGTAAAATGATGCCCGACGACTGGCATGAGCAGCTCAAAACCTTTGATGCTCTCTATTTTGGCGCCGTCGGCTGGCCCGACACCGTAGCGGATCACGTCTCACTGTGGGGCTCGCTGCTCAAGTTTCGCCGCGAGTTCGATCAGTACGTCAACCTGCGTCCGGTGCGCCTGTTCCCCGGCGTTCCCTGCCCGCTGGCGGGTAAAAAAGCCGGCGATATTGATTTCTACGTGGTGCGGGAGAATACCGAAGGGGAATACTCCTCGCTCGGCGGACGCGTGAACCCCGGGACCGAGTATGAGATGGTGATTCAGGAGTCGGTCTTCACCCGCCGCGGCGTAGACCGGATCCTGCGCTACGCGTTTGAACTGGCGCAAAGCCGCCCGCGTAAAACCCTGACCTCCGCCACCAAATCCAACGGGCTGGCCATCAGCATGCCTTACTGGGATGAGCGCGTAGAAGCCATGGCCCGGGAGTATCCTGAGATCCGCTGGGACAAACAGCATATCGATATTCTGTGCGCCCGCTTCGTCCTCCAGCCGGAACGCTTCGACGTGGTCGTCGGCTCAAATCTGTTCGGCGATATCCTCTCCGATCTTGGCCCGGCCTGTACCGGTACCATTGGCATCGCCCCGTCGGCGAACCTGAATCCGGAGCGTACCTTCCCGTCTCTGTTCGAGCCGGTCCACGGCTCAGCGCCGGATATTTACGGTCAGAACATCGCCAACCCGATAGCGACTATCTGGGCGGGCGCCATGATGCTGGATTTCCTCGGCGCCGGCGATGCGCGTTATCAGGCCGCCCATGACGGTATTTTACAGGCTATTGAGCAGGTTATCGCCAGCGGGCCGAAAACGCCGGATATGAAGGGGGATGCCTCGACCCGGCAGGTCAGCGAAGCCATCTGCCAGGCGATTTTGCGCTAACCCGCCTCTCCGGCGGCACCGTTCCGCCGGAGAAACTACAGCTCCAGCTCGCGCTGCAATAACCCGGCGATGGCCTCGCTGCTGTCGGCGGTGACCAGCGCGTGACGAAACGCCTCGTGCATAATGCGCCGCGCCAGACGAGAGAAGATGCGCATATGCTGATCCCCGGCGGCATGTTTGTTCAGCGTCAGCATAATCACAAATTGCGCTTCGTCCTCTCCCCACGCCACCGGCCGGGCCAGGCGAGCCACGCTGATGGTGGACTGCTCAATATGTTCCGACTTGCTGTGCGGAATGGCAAAGCTGAAGCCCAGCCCGGTGGAAAATACCGCTTCGCGCGCCCAGAGATCGGCCTCCAGCTTACGCGGGTAGCGGCAACGCCCCGCCAGCAGCAGATTGTCGGTCATGCCTTTCAGCACCTCTTCTTTACTGCGCCAGTCGCTGTTTAAGGTAATGCACTGCGTGGTAATCAGCGGCGCGTCCTGCTGGGCCATGCGGAACTGAGCTAATAAATGTTCCACCTCCAGCGAGGTGCGACACTGCATAGCCTGGTTCAGCAGCTGGCGACAGGCCCGACTATCCAGCCGGGCCAGACGCGCTTTCGTCGCCGGAATCGCCGGCGCGCTCATGCTCAGTTCATCCAGCCCAAGTCCCACCAGCAGCGGCAGCACCGAGCCTTTCGCCCCCAGTTCACCGCACAGACCAATCCATTTCCCCTGCCGATGTACCGCCTGCACGGCGTAGTCCAGCGCGCGCAAAAAAGCCGGGTTGAGGCTGTTGTAGTGGCGCGTGACTTTGCTGTTATCACGATCCACCGCCAGCAGATACTGCGTCAGGTCATTGCTGCCAATACTGAAAAAATCGATCTCTTCACAGCACTGGTCGATGATAAACATCACCGACGGCACTTCCAGCATGATGCCAAACGGGATCTTCTCATCGAACGGAATATGTTCATCGCGCAGGGATTGCCTGGCTTCGGCCAGCCTTTCTTTCACCCACAGAATCTCCTCCATCGAGGAGATCATCGGAATCATAATTTTCAACGAGCCGTGCGCCGAGGCGCGCAGAATCGCCCTGAGCTGCGTGCGGAACAGCGTCTGGTACTCTTCGTAAATTCGCACCGCGCGATAGCCGAGGAAGGGGTTGTTTTCCGCCGGGATATTGAGATAGGCCACCGGCTTATCGCCCCCGATATCCATGGTGCGAATAATAATGCTGCGGCCCTTCGCCGGTTCCAGCGCCTGACAAAAAATATTATACAGCTCATCTTCGGACGGCGCGCCGGGCCGGTCCATATACAGCATTTCGGTACGAAACAGGCCCACCGCCTGTGCGCCGTTGCCAAACGCCGCGGCGGCTTCAACGGAGTGGGCAATATTGGCCGCCACCTCCAGACGCAGGCCATCTTTTGTGACCCCGTCTTTATCAAACCACGCCTGCTGCTGACGACGTAACTGCGCCGCGGCCCAGGCCTCCTGCTGGTAGTAGCGCGTCACCGCCTCATCCGGGTTAACCGCCACCAGCCCGGCATTGCCGTCGATATATACCGGTTGCCCCACCCACGGCTGCAGCGCCGCCATCTCCACGCCGACCAGAGTCGGAATATTAAACGAACGCGCCAGAATCACGGTATGCGAAGTGGTCCCGCCGCCGCTCAGCAGCAGGCCTTTCAGCAGCGTTTTATCCAGCTCAAGAAACTGGCTGGGCGTTAACTCATCGGCAAGACAAATCGCCGGGACGGTCAGCTTACCCGGAGCCGGGAAGCGGGACTCGCCGTAGATATGCTGCAGAAGCTGGAAGCAGACATCGCGGATGTCCAGCACCCGCTCCTGTAAATAGCGGTTGCCGGAGTCGTGGAACTGAGCGCAGAAGTGCTCGCCGCTGGCGACGATCGCCTGGGCGCAGCTCAGGCCGGTCAGCAGCCCGCCAAGCAGATGCTGGCGTAGAGAAGCATCCGTCGCCAGCGAACGATGCGCCTCCAGAATGGCGCCGGCGGTTCCGTCGTTATCCAGCAGCCGCAGCTCGATATTTTTAACCAGCAGCAGCAAACCTTGATCCAGCAGCGCCTGCTCGTGCTCAACATTCCCGGCAGCGGGCAGCGGGCCCGGGTCGCGCAGATCGAAAGATTTCAGCCGGGTGAGCGTGCCCCCGGCGCTCCCGGCACACACTGGCCGCCCGTGCAACAGGATGGGATTCAGCCGCGACAGCGATTCCGGAACCGGCTGTACCTCTGGACTTTCCGCCGCCGGCAACGGCGTATCGCAGTGCGGAAATTCATCCTGAATAAATGCCGACAGGGCAGCAAGCGCCCGCTGCTCATCCTCACCGCGGATAATTAACTGGCACTCGTCGCCCTGTATTGTGTTGGTGGCAATAATAGCCAGCGCGCTTTTCGCATTGCCGCGCAGGTCGCTGCGCGTATTCCACCAGTCAACAGAAGACAAAAAGGTATTGCATAGCGTTTCTACCAGACTAGCCGGACGGGCGTGGACGCCATTTGGCAAATCACAACGGAATTTAATAACCTGGGCCATTGGCTTTCTCCTGAGCAAGACATCATTGCCTCAACGGTAAAGAAAGCGCGCCGCAGGAACTACGCGAGAAAAGAGTGAATTACTGGAAAATTGTACACAGAGATCTTTTTTCTGTTCCGGCTCACAATTCTCTCGTTTGCTCGCAACATTCCCCCATAACACCTAAGATTTGAGGTGGATCGCAATTTCACGCGCACCTTACAAATATCCAGTAAATGCACTTTTTCTCTACTGTTTTCTCCCCCGCCATTTTCCTACTGTTGAAGCAACAATACTGTCACGAGCGTTAGCGCGCTCAGGAGCAAGCAATGAACGAACTGGTGCAAATACTAAAAAATACACGCCAGCATCTCATGACCGGCGTCTCACATATGATCCCCTTTGTGGTCTCCGGCGGGATCCTCCTCGCCGTCTCGGTCATGCTATACGGCAAAGGCGCCGTGCCCGATGGCGCGACGGATCCCAACCTGAAAAAACTGTTTGATATTGGCGTCGCCGGACTGACCCTGATGGTGCCTTTTCTGGCGGCCTATATCGGCTACTCCATTTCTGACCGCGCGGCGCTGGCCCCGTGCGCCATTGGCGCGTGGGTCGGCAACAGTTTTGGCGCCGGTTTTTTCGGCGCACTGATCGCCGGGATGATCGGCGGCCTGGTGGTTTACTACCTGAAGAAAATCCCAGTCCACAAAGTGCTGCGCTCCGTGATGCCCATTTTTGTTATCCCCATTATCGGCACTTTTATTACGGCCGGGATCATGATGTGGGGGCTGGGTGAACCTATCGGCGCGCTCACCGCCGGTCTGACAACCTGGCTACAGGGCATGCGCGAGGGCAGCATCGTGCTTCTCGCCATCATCATGGGGCTGATGCTGGCCTTCGACATGGGGGGGCCGGTCAATAAAGTGGCCTACGCCTTCATGCTGATTTGCGTCTCCCAGGGGGTTTATAGCGTGGTGGCTATCGCCGCCGTCGGGATCGCCATTCCGCCGCTGGGCATGGGTCTGGCGACGCTGGTGGGTCGCAAATACTTCACGCCAGAGGAGCGAGAAGCGGGCAAAGCCGCGCTGGTCATGGGCTGCGTTGGCGTGTCGGAAGGCGCCATCCCCTTCGCGGCCGCCGACCCGCTGCGCGTCATCCCGTCGATCATGATTGGCGCCGCCAGCGGCTGCGCGACGACCGCCCTGCTCGGCGTTCAGTGCTACGCCGGCTGGGGCGGACTGATTGTCCTGCCGGTGGTTCAGGGTAAAGGCGGGTTCATCATCGGCCTGCTGGTCGGGGCATTGGTCAGCGCCGCCTGCGTCATCGTGCTTAAAGCCCTCACTAGGAAGAAAGCGTCAGAAGCCAAAGCCGATGACGAACTGGATCTTGATTTCGAAATTAACTGAAACCGCAGAAGGAATAGTTTATGACCAGGATTATCGCCGTTACCGCCTGCCCGTCCGGCGTCGCACACACCTACATGGCAGCGGAGTCGCTGGAGAGCGCCGCCACAGCCAAAGGCTGGCAGGTCAAGGTGGAGACCCAGGGCTCCATCGGTATTGAAAATGAGCTGTCGGCAGACGATGTCGCCAGCGCCGATATCGTGATTCTGACCAAAGATATCGGCATCAAGAGTGAAGAGCGGTTTGCCGGTAAAACCATCGTTCGCGTCAATATCAGCGATGCCGTGAAGCGGGCTGACGCCATTATGAACAAAATCGACAGCCATCTTTCGCAGAAAGCCTGAATACCGTCGCGCGCAGCGACGCTGCGCAAGACTCAGCGCCCCGCTCCACGAGCGTCATAGTGACCGGCAGTCCGTGCGCAACGCGCGTCGCGAATTGCCTCAATCCGCGCGTGGAGAGGGCGTTCACATGGAGTTTGTCATGACCAATCGTACCCAACGCTTAATAGCGGGCCTGTTCGCTCACCCGCGGGAAATCTCGCTCGAACGCGCCCTGCTCTATACCGAAAGCCACAAACGCACCGAGGGGGAGCCGACGATGATTCGTCGGGCGAAGGCCACCGCCTGGATCCTTGACCATGTACAGATTTCGATTCGTGATGATGAACTGATCGCCGGCAACCGGACAATCAAACCGCGCGCCGGCATCGTCTCGCCCGAGATGGACCCCTACTGGTTGCTTAACGAGCTGGATCGGTTCCCGGTTCGCCCGCAGGATCGCTTCGCCATCAGCGATGAAGACAAGCGCATCTACCGTGAAGCGCTGTTCCCGTACTGGGAAAAACGCTCGATGAAAGATGTTATTAACGCCCAGATGACCGACGAGGTGAAAGCGGCGGTAGGCACGCAGATTTTCAGCATCAACCAGACCGACAAGGGCCAGGGGCACATCATTATCGATTATCCCCGCCTGCTGAATAAAGGACTGGCGGCGCTGGCGACGGAAATGAAAAGTCTGGCCCGACAGCATCCGGAGAACGATTTTTATCAGGCGGTGCTGATTTTACTGGCGGCCTCGCAGCGCCACATTTTGCGTTACGCCACCCTCGCCGCTGACATGGCCCGCCGCTGCGACGATCCGCAGCGACGCCAGGAGCTGGAGACGATTGCCGCTCATTCGCGCCATAACGCCGCGCATCGCCCGGAAGATTTCTGGCAGGCCTGCCAGCTGTTCTGGTACATGAACATCATTCTGCAGTACGAGTCCAACGCCAGTTCGATTTCGCTTGGCCGTTTTGACCAGTATATGCTGCCGTTTTATCAGGCGTCGCTAACCCGTGGCGAGGATCCCGCGTTGCTGAAAACGCTGCTGGAATCGCTGTGGGTCAAGTGCAACGATATTGTCCTGCTGCGCTCATCCAGCAGCGCCCGCTACTTTGCCGGCTTTCCGACGGGCTATACCGCCTTGCTCGGCGGCCTGAGTGAGACCGGACGCAGCGCGGTAAACGTGCTCTCCTTTCTCGCGCTGGATGCCTACCAGAACGTCCGTCTGCCGCAGCCCAATCTCGGCGTGCGCGTCAACGAACTGATCGACCGCCCGTTCCTGCACAAAACGGCGGAAACCATCCGCTTAGGCACCGGGATCCCACAAATTTTCAACGACGAAGTGGTGGTTCCGGCCTTTCTCAACCGCGGCGTCTCGCTGGAGGATGCGCGGGATTATGCCGTCGTCGGCTGCGTCGAACTCTCTATCCCCGGCCGCACCTATGGGCTGCACGATATTGCGATGTTCAACCTGCTGAAGGTCATGGAGATCGTGATGCTGGAGAACGAAGGTAACCCCGATATCAGCTGGGACGGGCTGATTCAGCAGATCCGCGAGAAAATCCGCTACTACATCAGGCTGATGGTCGAAGGCAGCAACATTTGCGACCTCGGCCACCGGGATCAGGCGCCGGTTCCCCTGCTCTCTTCGTTTATTCAGGATTGCGTGTTGCACGGAAAGGACATCACCGAAGGCGGCGCGCGCTACAACTTCTCCGGCGTTCAGGGAATTGGTATCGCCAATCTCAGCGACTCCCTGCATGCGCTCAAGGGGATGGTCTTCGAGCAGCAGCGCATGAGCTACGACGAGCTGATTCAGGTCCTCAAGGCCAATTTCCAGACGCCGGAAGGCGAGAAAATCCGCGCCCGACTGGTTCACCGCTTTGAAAAATATGGCAACGATATCGACGAGGTAGACAATATCAGCGCCGACCTGCTGCGCTTTTACTGTAAAGAGGTTGAGCAGTACCGCAACCCGCGCGGCGGGCACTTCACCCCCGGTTCCTATACCGTCTCGGCGCACGTTCCGCTCGGCTCGGTGGTCGGCGCAACGCCGGATGGCCGCCTGGCCGGCGAGCAGTTAGCCGATGGCGGTCTGTCGCCGATGGTCGGCCAGGATTCTCAGGGGCCAACGGCGGTCCTGAAATCGGTCAGCAAGCTGGATAACTACCTGCTCTCCAACGGCACGCTGCTGAACGTGAAGTTCACCCCGGCGACCCTGAGCGGAGAGAGCGGGCTCAACAAGCTGGCCGATTTCTTACAGGCTTTCACCAGCCTGAAGCTACAGCATATCCAGTTTAACGTGGTCAACGCACAGACGCTGCGGGAAGCGCAGCAGCGCCCTCAGGATTTCGCCGGCCTGGTGGTACGCGTCGCGGGCTACAGCGCCTTCTTTGTGGAGTTATCGAAGGAGATCCAGGATGACATTATCCACCGCACCACGCATCAACTGTGACGTTATCGAGACGCGCGCCGACCGGGCGCGCATTTTCAATCTCCAGCGCTACTCGCTGAACGATGGCCAGGGGATCAGAACCGTCGTCTTTTTTAAAGGTTGCCCGCACACCTGTCCGTGGTGTGCCAACCCGGAATCCCTCTCCCCCCAAATTGAAACCGTGCGCCGGGAAAGCCGGTGTCTCCACTGCGCTCGCTGCCAGCAGGACGTCGAAGAGTGCCCTTCCGGCGCATGGGAGCAGATTGGCCGCGATGTCACTCAGGAAGCGTTGCTCAAAGAGGTTCTGAAAGATGAGATCTTTTTTCGCGCCTCGGGCGGCGGCGTCACGCTATCGGGTGGAGAGGTGTTGATGCAGGCCGGGTTTGCCACCCGTTTCTTACGCGCGTTGCGCCAGTGGGGGATCCACACGGCGATAGAAACGGCGGGCGACGCCGCCTTCAGCCGCGTTTACCCTCTTGCCCAGGCATGCGACGAAGTGCTGTTTGATCTGAAAATGATGGATCCCGGGCAGGCCAGAGAACAGCTCGCCCTGAATCTCCCCCGGGTGCTGGAAAATTTCAGCCGGCTGGTGGAAAATGGCGTTCACGTCATTCCCAGAGTGCCGCTCATTCCCGGCTTTACCCTGTGTGAAAAGAACTTCAGCCAGATTCTCTCCTTCCTGGCGCCGTTTGCGCTGCCTGACATTCACCTGCTGCCGTTTCACCACTATGGCGAACCGAAATACTCGCTGTTGGGCAAGAGATGGGCGATGGCAAAGGTCGGAGCGCCATCGGCAGCAGAGATTAACCGATTCACTCTCATGGCTGAACAAGCTGGTTTTCGCGTAACTGTCGGTGGCTAATGCCCGGAGGATGCTATGGATCTCAAGATCGTTGCGGTCACGGCCTGCGTGAGCGGCGTGGCCCATACCTATATGGCGGCGGAGCGGTTACAAAAAGTCGGCCACCACGAAAAGTGGCAGATCAAAATCGAAACCCAGGGCGCGCTGGGGATTGAGAATAAAATTACCCCCGACGATATTGCCGGGGCCGATGTCGTCCTGCTGGTTACGGATATTGAAATCGACGACGCCAGGCGCTTTTGCGGCCAGCGCACGATTAAAACCAGCATCAAAACGTTTTTACTCCATCCGCAGCAGATCGCTGAAGCGGTAAAAAGCATCATGAAAAAGCCGGTCGTCTATTTAGAGATCCCCTGACAGCGGGCTGGCGCATTCCACTGCTTCTCAGGAACGACGAACCGCTATCGTCTGCCGGTTTGTCGCCCGGACAGCAGAGCCGCGCCGCCGGGACGACAATGGATGCCGGGCCGTAGCCCGGGCAAATAATTTATCCCGCCGCTTGGGAACCTCTCCCCGGTGGCGCTGCGCTTACCGGGGCTACCTGATACCGAACCGACAAGGGATGCCGGGCCGTAGCCCGGGCAAATAATCTATCCCGCCGCCATCTGGCAAAAAATGGACGCCCGGGCTTACTCCACATCCAGCAGCCATTTTTGCGCCGGCGTCAGGCGACTGGCGGTTTCCGGCTTTAGCCAGCGCCGCTGGTCCTGCTGCGCGCTGTCCTGGCGGTCAATGTATAAACCGTGCAGCACCCGTCTTCTGCTGCCGGTGGTATTACAGGTTCCGCCGTGCCAGGTATGTGCGTTATAAATCATTACGCTCCCCGCCGGGGCGGCAAACACCACCTCATCCGGGTGCGGCAGTTCAGGGTCGCTCAGGACCTCCTCGGGCAGCTCCGGGCGCAGATGCGTACCGGGAATAATTCGCGGGGCGCCATTCTCAGCACTCAAATCATCGATTGCCCAGATGGTATTCACCAGATGCACTTTGGGAAAATCGGGACGCGGTTTTTTCCAGTCGGCATGTAGCGGCTGGTGGCCGCCGTTAACCAGCGCCTCGCGCGCATTCAGGCTGGACACTTTAAAATCGCCCTGAAAAATATAGCGGCAGGCCGACAGCACCAGCGGATGGGACCACACCTTCTCCCAAATCACCCCTTTATTCACCAGGTTGGCAATGCGCGTCGCGGTCGCCTCCTGATGGTGTTCCATGGCCAGGTTATCCCCCTCGCTCTCGACAAGCGTATCGATGAGCTCGCGCATCGCCGCCAGCCACGCCGGGTCGGCCAGATGATGCACCACGGTGTAGCCAAGCGTATCCAGCTCCTGTTTCATTTTGTCGGATAAGGCGATGTTGGCGCCGAGGGCATCCAGATAGACAGCAGATTGATGTTCCATATTTCCTTTCCTTAACCTTTCGATAACACGAAATAAACTCTAATCGTCGGCCAGGGGAAATACATGAGGCGATTGCTACGAAAAACTGGACATCCGTACGCGGGGAGGCAAAGTGTGATGATCGTCAAACTCTGAGACTCAGGCGGCCGCAGGCTGGCTCTGCGCGCTCAATCGGGCGAACTAAAAGAGATCTGCGGATATTAAATAGATTATATTCAACAGGATAATAGTTCGCTCTCGGGGTGAAGGGATGATTGAAGATCTGCCGGATATTTTAAATCGTCTGGTCAATCAGAAGGACAGGCTGCTGGTCAGGTTCCCGGAACCGGATATTTCTGTCCCGGAACTGGCCTATCAGGTCGCGTTTCCGCGTCTGGAGATTGTGCTGGAGGGCGAGCTGCGGGAGAACGGTTTACCCTTGTCCGATATGGTGCTGTCAACATCGCAGGTGCTTTATGTCCAGGCGGGAAAGTGGACCTGCCCGCAGTGGACCGGTCAGGCATCGACCTTAAGTATTTTATTTGGCAGACAAAAGCTGGGGTTTTGCATCCAGCACTGGGACGGTAAACGGCTGCGAACGGAGAAACAAAGCGTCGCCCGCCTGGGGCCGCGCGTGGGCTCTTATCTGCTGCTGGCGCTGAACGAAATCTGTCTGCAGCCAGACCCGGTCACCGCCCGGCTTGTGGTGTCGGCGCTGCTGAGCCACTGCCTTGAACAGCTGGTCGGCCTGGAGATGCGGGTCAGCCGCAGCCGCGATCTGTTTATGGCGGTACAGGATTATCTGGAGGAGAATCTCAGCCAGCCGTTAACCCGCGAATCGGTGGCGAAACGTTTTCATATCACCCCAAACTACCTGTCGCACATTTTTCAGAAATCGGGTTCCGTCGGCTTTAACGAATACCTGACCCGCGTCCGGCTGGAGCAGGCCAAAAAGCTGCTGCGGGGTTACGACTTAAAAGTCAAAGAGATTGCCCACAACTGCGGTTTTATCGACAGCAACTATTTTTGCCGGGTGTTTAAACGCTATACCGAACGTTCGCCTTCCGAATATCGCCGCCATTGTCGCAGCGCGCAGCAGGGGTAGCGGCCTCAGGATGCGGCCCACTCGACGCGTCCGCGGCCGTTATGTTTAGCCTGGTAGAGCGCTTCATCCACCTTCTTAATAAACGCATCCTGCGCTTCATCTTTTTCACGCATGCCGACGCCAATGCTGACCGACAGCGGATAATCATGATTAATCAGAATGGAGCGGACATTCTCCAGAATGGACTGCGCCAGGTTGCGCACCTCTTCGGCCGACATTCCGTCAACAATAATGGCAAACTCTTCGCCACCAATCCGGGCCGGCAGAATTTTATCGCTGGTTAATTTTGCCAGCTGTTTACCCAACGCGAATAGCACCTCATCGCCCACCAGATGGCCGTAGGTATCATTTATCTTCTTGAAAAAATCAATATCCAGAATCATCAGCGCCAGCTGATGGCCCTGTTTTTCCCTGATAGTATCAATGAAAAAGCGCCGGTTAGGCAGTTGAGTCAGCTCGTCTTTTAACGATTGAGAACGCGCGTCCACGTACAGCACGTTAATACGCTCGATAATTTTGTAGATGCCGATAGTCGTCAACAGCATGCCGGAAAGACGGAGCAGATCTTCGCAGTAATAGCCCATCCATTTCGGCTGGACAAATATCTCGTCCATTAAATCAAAGGTGCCGCCGGCTATCCAGAGTAACAGCCCGTAGCGCACCCAGTTTACCGCGACATAGCTCATTCTGACTTTTGCCGAAATCCATAACATAAACACCAGGAACAATAAGGCTAACAGATCAATATACAGCCCGGCGTTGGCGAAGATAACCTCCCAGGGACCTAATGGTTTCGATATCACGACACACAATGTGGAAACGGCGATAATCACCAGTAATGCGGGGAAAAGATTCATCCCGGAACGGGAGGACTGCGTCTGTATATTAATACTCTTATCTGAATTCAGCATCGGCATGTCTCTCGTCAGCAGCATATCTTTTCACAAGGTAGCATAACAGTCGGGGAATTTTCAGCGAATAAAAATGATGATTATCTGAGGGTTAAAGGCGTCATCGATGCTTGATAAGAAGAGCAGACTGACCCCGCGGAATTATTCCAACTGACTACCAATCCATGGCGACGAGGTCAGTGCCGCGGATGGTATAGAGTTCATCACCCGCACATTTAGCACTTTGTGCTACTTTCGCGTAAAAAAAGCCCTTCACTGCGGTCAATCTGCCGCCGGTCAGCGGCCTCCAGCGCGGCGCCGGCGCAGAAGAAGCCGCGAGTGCGACCGCGCGGGACGACTTATGCGTTTTCGGCCAGCGCCCAGGTCGCGCGGCGAAACGCGGCAATAGCCAACGCCACATCCTGCCGGGTCACGGACTCCGCCGGGTGGTGGCTGACGCCGCCTTTGCAGCGCACAAACAGCATACCTACCGGCCAACGTTCGGCGATGGCGATCGCATCGTGCCCGGCGCCGCTCGGCAGGGACAGCGAGCGCCCCTGAACCTCGTTGACGGCTTGCGTCAACACCGCCTGTAGCCGCCGATCGCAGGCGGTCGCGGCGATGTGGTAGAACGCTTCGGCGGCAAAGTGCAGATGGCGACGAGCGGCTATCGCCTGCGCGGCATCCAGCAACGTGGCGAGCAGCGCGTCGAGCGGACCATCCTGCGGGCCGCGAATATCCAGCGTCAGCGCCACCTCGCCGGGAATGACGTTAACCGCACCCGGGGCGCAGCGCAGCGTCCCCACCGTAGCCACCAGGTTTCCCCCGTGCTGCCGGGTTGTCGTCTCAATGAGGACCATCCATTCGGCGGCGGCGGCCAGCGCATCCCGACGCTGACTCATCGGAACCGTTCCGGCATGGCCCGCTTCGCCGGTAAAACGGCAGTTCAGGCGGCGGGCACCGTTGATCGCCTCCACCACCCCGAGCGCCAGCCCCGCTTGCTCAAGGCACGGCCCCTGCTCAATGTGCAGCTCCAGATAACCAGCGATATCCGCCGTCGGACGCGCGGCCAGACTGACTCGCGCAGGATCAAGCCCGACCTGCACCATCGCCTGCGCCACGCTGATCCCCTGGGCATCGGTCTGCGTCAGCCAGCTCTCTGGCCAGGTTCCCGTCAGGCCGCGGCTGCCCAGCAACGTGATGCCAAAACGGGTCCCTTCTTCATCGCAGAAACCCACAATCTCTATCGCTTTCGCCAGGCGACGCCCCTGCTGATGCAGGTTTTCCACCACGTCAATCGCCGTGAGCACCCCCAGCATGCCGTCGTAGCGCCCGGCATTGCGTACCGTATCCAGATGCGACCCCAGCAGAATTGCCGGCGCCCCCTCCTGCTCGCCTTCATAGCGCCCGCAAATGTTCCCGACGCTATCCTGCCAGACGGTCATCCCCGCCTGCGTCATCCAGCGCGCCACCTGCTGATTGGCCTGCAAATGCTGCGGCGAGAGATACACCCGGGTCAGTCCTTCTGCCGTTTCGCTGATCGCGGCCAGCTCATCGGCGCGGGCCATCACCCGCTCCGCGGCCGCCATCATCTCCGCCTGCTGGCGTGTTGATTGATTCATCGCGCACTCTCGCTGCAATAGTGATCCCACGCCGCCTGCATCGCCGCGCCCTGGGTGGTAGAGAATTTCAGGTAATTCAGTACCGACTCCAGAGCGCTGAGCGTGGTCAGCACGCAATCTTTCCGCGCGTTATAGCCCATAGTGCCGATGCGCCACACTTTGCCATGCAGCGGGCCAAAGGAGGTGCCGATCTCAATGCCGAAATCTTCCAGCATCAGTTTCCGTACCTGGTCACCGTTGATGCCCTGCGGAATCATGACGCCGAGCACGTTGTTCATCTTATGTTGCAGGTCGCCAAAGGTCTCCAGCCCCATCGCCTGAATGCCTTTGAGCAGCGCATCGCCATGCAGCTTATGCCGGGAGATCCCCTGTTCCAGCCCCTCCTGCAGGATCAGGCGCGCGCATTCGCGGGCGCCAAACAGCGCCGATGTAGCTTCGGTGTGGTGATTCAGGCGCTCCGGCCCCCAGTAGTCCATCACCATGCCGAGGTCGAAGTAGTTGGAGTAAACCATCTCATCCACACCATCAAGGTGGGCGTCGGTACGAATGCCCTCCTCCACGCATTTGCGGCGGCGAATCACCTCCTCCATGCGCGCGCTGAGGGTAATCGGCGAGGTTCCGGACGGGCCGCCGAGGCATTTCTGCATGCCTGCCGACACCGCATCCAGCCCCCAGGCATCGGTCTCCAGGGCGTTGCCGGCCAGCGAGGCGGTCGCGTCGGTGTAAAACAGCACCTCGTGACGGCGACAGATATCGCCCAGCTCCGCCAGCGGCTGGAGCATGGTGGTCGAGGTGTCGCCCTGCACGGTCAGCAGCAGGCGCGGACGCACGCGTTTGATGGCGTCTTCAATCCGATCGGGAGTGAAGACTTCGCCCCACGGTACCTCGATGGTGTGAACCTCGGCACGACAGCGGCGGGCGATTTCGCACAGCAGATGGCCGAAGCGGCCAAATACCGGCACCAGCACCTTATCGCCAGGGCGAATAGCCGATACCAGAATCGCTTCGATTCCCGCGCGCGAGGTGCCGTCCACCAGCATCGTCCAACGGTTTTCGGTACGGAACACCCCGCGATACAGCGCCATGACCTCATTCATATAGTGGGTCATCGCCGGATCGTACTGACCAATCAGCTGACTCGACATGGCGCGCAGCACGCGCGGGTCGGCGTTAATCGGCCCCGGTCCCATCAGCAGGCGCGGCGGCGGGTTGAGTTGCGAAAATTGAGCGATATCCATTTTAGAGTCCTTTGATTAATTCAGGCCGCGAACGGAGGAGATAAACTGCTTCAGTTCATTGGTCTGCGGGTTGGCAAACAGCGTTTTACTGTCACCCTGTTCCCAGACCCGTCCCTGATGCATAAACACCACCCGATCGCCCACTTCACGGGCAAAATTCATTTCATGGGTGACGAGAATCAGCGTCATTCCCTCAGCAGCCAGCTGCTCAAGAACCTTGAGCACTTCACCCACCAGTTCAGGATCCAGCGCCGAGGTAATCTCGTCACACAGTAACACCTTTGGCGACATCGCCAGCGCGCGGGCAATCGCCACCCGCTGCTGCTGGCCGCCGGAGAGACTGGAAGGATAATAGTCCAGCCGATCGCCAAGACCGACCTTCTCCAGCATTCGCTGCGCCAGCTCACGACATTCGGCGGCGCTTTTTTTCAGCACCCGTCGCGGCGCCAGCATGACGTTTTCCAGCGCGGTCATGTGCGGAAACAGGTTAAAGTTCTGGAACACCATCCCGACGGAACGGCTGATCTCGCGGGCCTGCGAATCGCGGTCGGTGATGGTCATGCCGCCCAGTTTGATGCTGCCATCCTGATAACCTTCCAGCCCGTTGATGCAGCGCAGCAGCGTGCTTTTCCCCGAGCCGCTACGGCCAATAATGGAAATCACCTCGCCCATCTCGATGTCCAGATCGACACCTTTCAGCACGTGGTTGTCGCCGTAGTACTTCTGCATCTGATTAATGGTGATGAGAGGCATTGAATTTATTCTCCAGATAGCGGCTGTAGCGGGACAGCGGGTAGCACAGAATGAAGTAGCCCAGCGCCACCAGCGCAAAGACTTTAAACGGCTGATAGGTGACGTTGGTCAGCATCGTGCCGGCCTTGGTCAGCTCGACGAAGCCGATAATCGATGCCAGCGCGGTGCCTTTCACCACCTGCACCGCAAACCCCACGGTGGGCGCAATGGCGATACGCAGCGCCTGCGGCGCAATGACGCGAAACAGCGTCTGGGCGAAACTGAGGCCCAGACAGCGCGAAGCTTCCCACTGCCCTTTCGGCAACGCGCGGATGCTGCCAAACCAGATATCAAGTAAAAAGGCGCTGGTGTAGAAGGTCAGCGCCATCGACGCAGCGGTCCACGGCGAAACATCGATGCCGAACAGCGCCACGCCGAAGAAGGCCAGAAACAGCTGCATCAGCAGCGGCGTCCCCTGAAACAGTTCGATATAGCCGCGAATCAGACGTCTGACCTGGCGTCCGCCGGTCAGGCGCAGCAGCAGCAGCGGCAACGTCACCAGCGCGCCGCCGATAAAGGCCACCAGCGACAGCAGCACCGTCCAGCGGCCGGCCAGCAGCAGATTGCGAATAATGTCCCAGTCGGTAAAGGTGACCATCATGCCTGCACCCCCAGCCATTTTCGCCCTGCCGCCATCAGCAGCTGACGCAGCGTTATCGATAACACTAAGTAGATCCCCGTCGTCACCAGATAGACCTCGAAGCTCAGAAACGTCCGCGACTGGATCAGGTTGGCGGCAAAGGTCAGCTCTTCATAAGAGACCTGAGAAACCACCGACGATCCCAACATCACGATAATGCACTGACTGACCAGCGCCGGATAAATCCGCTGTAGCGCCGGCGGTAATACCACCCGGATAAAGGTCTGCGTGCGGCTCAGCCCCAGCACGCGCCCGGCCTCCCACTGCCCTTTTGGCGCCACCTGGATCCCGGCGCGGACAATCTCGGTACTGTAGGCGCCAAGGTTGACCACCATCGCCAGCAGCGCGGCTTCACCCGCCGTCATCTTGAGCCCGAGGTTAGGCAGCCCAAAGACGATAAAAAACAGCTGGACCACGAACGGCGTGTTGCGAATCAGCTCCACATAGCCGCCCCAAATCCGACTCAACCACGATGGCCGCCCGCTGCGAATGGCGGCCCCCAAAATGCCGATAGCCAGGCCGCCGATCGTGGCCATGACCGTCAGTTGAATAGTCACCCACAGCCCGGCCAGCAGCTCCGGCCAGTGCGGCCAGAGCGCAGAAAAATGAAGTTGTTCCGTCATTCACTGACCTTATGCGGAAAAGTCGGCGGGCAACGGCGCTTTCAGCCACTGCTGCGATAACGCGTTGAGGGTACCGTCTTTGATGCCTTGCTCAATCAGCGCATCCACTTTGGCTTTCAGCGCCGGTTCATTCTTTTTCAGACCAATCACGCACGGCGAATCTTTCAGCATAAAACTCGGTACCGGCGCTTTCGCCGGATTCTGGCGGGCGATCGCCGCTACCACCAGGTTCCCGGTCGCCACGTACTGTACCTGCCCGGAGAGATAAGCCGACAGCGTGGTGTTGTTGTCTTCGTAGCGTTTAATCTGCGCCTCTTTTGGCGCGATACCGGTCAGCACCATATCTTCCACCGCACCGCGGGTCACGCCGATGGTTTTCCCGCTCAGCGCCGCCGCCTCTTTGATCTCCGCCCCTTTCGGGCCAAACACGCCGAGGAAGAACGGCGCATAGGCGCGGCTGAAATCAATCACCTTCTCGCGCTCGGCATTCTTACCGAGGCTGGAGATCACCAGGTCAACTTTATCGGTTTGCAGATAAGGTACCCGGTTGGCGCTGGTGACCGGCACCAGCTGCAGCTTGAGCTTCATCTGACTGGCAAGGTAACGCGCCATATCGATGTCATAGCCCTGCGGCTGGAGATCGGTTCCCACCGAACCGAACGGCGGGAAATCCTGCGGTACCGCAATGCGAATCACGCCGCGCTTTTCAATATCCTGCAGCTGGTCGGCTTTTGCCGCTGTGATTTGCGTGAACAGACAAGCGGCCCCGGCCAGTGCGATCAGCAGTTTTTTCATGATGTTTACCCGTTACGTTAGTATGAAACAAAAGATTCTTTAAATAAACTTCTGCAACTAATGTGCCAGATACAAAAAATGAGAGGGCCACGCCAGAAAGCGCAAGAAAAGAGAGAATAAACAGGATATAGCGGAAAGAAGTGGGAAAACGGAGCTCATTTCCCCACTATTTTATTGCACCAAAAAAGAGCAAAGCACCAGCCTGAGGCCCCATTATCGTTGCTCAAGCTCGTCCAGCTGCTGATAGAGGGTGGCTATATCGTGGATACGCGGACGGCCTTTATCGAGAATTTCATGTAAAAACGCATTCGCCAGCAGGTTGATCAAGCTGTTTACCGAGCTGTAGCTGTCATAGGCCGAGACGCTATCCAGGGGGGCGCACAGCTGCCAGCGGGACAGCGGAAACAGGCTGTATGCCTGCGGTTCGCAAATCAGCAGTACCGGAATACCGCGCAGCTGGAGCTGCTGCAACAGCGGGCGAATAATGCGCGGACGGCGGCGAAAAGCCATAACCACCACCAGATCGTCCGCCGTCAGATCCACCAGCTCTTCGCTTAAACTCTGTCCCGGCTGCGGCAGCACCTGTACCTGCCCGCGCGCCTGCAGCAGCTGCTGGCGCAGGTGCAGCGCCACCGGCCAGGAGTTGCGCATTCCGATGATCGCAATGCGCCGGGCATCGACCATCCCGCTAATCGCATCGGCAAACTGCTGCGCGTCGAGCGCATTGACCCACTGCGTCAGATTCGCCATTTCCTGTTTATAGTGCCGCGCCAGCAGCGTGTTCCCCTGCACCGCATCGCGATGATCGGTCAGCGGCATTCCGCTCTGGCGTAACGTGCGCAGCTCATCGCGCATATCCTTATATTTTTCGTAGCCCAGCCGCTTAAACAGACGGCTCACCGTGGCTTTTGACACCCCGCTCAGCTGCGCCAGCTCGGCGCTGTTATAGCTAATCAGGTCGTCGAAGTGATCGAAAATAAAATCCGCCACCCGCTGTTCCTGAGGCGACAATGAGGCATATTGCCCTTTCAAGCGTTCATCCAGTTGTTCCATACGGCCTCTGTAACTTTTGTTTCATCAAACTATACATGATGTGAGCCCTTTCATAATGCATGCCAGTTTAAGAAAAAGGTCCGTCCCCTGACGAATGAAACTTTACGCTCAAAGTGGAACAGCTTTTGCAGCGTTGGCATCACGTTTGGATCATGAGGACAACCCATGCAGAGTAATGTATCCGCCCACGGGATGGCGGTCGCCCCGCACCATCTGGCCAGCCAAAGCGCGGTTGCCGTGCTGCGCGAAGGCGGCAGCGCGATAGAAGCCATGGTCGCCGCGGCGGCCACCATTGCGGTGGTTTACCCACATATGAACGGCCTGGGCGGCGATGGCTTCTGGCTTATCGTCCCGCCGGAGGGCGAACCGATAGCCATTGACGCCAGCGGCGCGGCGGGGTCGCTGGCCACCCCGGAAGCCTACGCCGGGCTGGCGCAAATTCCGCACCGCGGGCCGCAAGCGGCGCTGACCGTCGCCGGGACCGTCAGCGGCTGGGATGAAGCGCTCAAGATCTCGCAGACGCTGACCGGAAAAGCGCTGCCGCTGGCGCGCCTGCTGGAGGATGCGATTCGCTATGCCGCTGACGGCACGCCGGTGACGGCGTCCCAGTCCAGCGCCAGCGCCGGAAAACTCGGCGAACTCCGCGACCTGCCGGGGTTCGCCGAGACCTTTCTGGTCAACGGCCAACCGCCGGTCGCCGGCAGTCGGTTTCGCCAGCCCGCGCTGGCATCAACGCTTAAGCAGCTGGTCGACGATGGCCTCGACAGTTTTTATCGCGGCCCGCTGGCCCGCCGTCTGGCTGCGGGGATGGCGGCCTGCGGCCTGCCCGTCACCCTTGCAGACCTCCAGCAGCATCGCGCCCGTCGCCCTGCGCCGCTGAAGCTTCAGCACCAGCACGGCGAATTGTGGAATCTGGCGCCGCCCACGCAGGGACTGGTCTCGCTGGCGATCCTCGGGATTACCGACCGGCTGGCGATGCACGATGCCGATGACGCGCAGACCGTGCACCGTATCGTCGAGGCCACCAAGCAGGCTTTTGGCCTGCGCGATGCCCACATTACCGACCCCCGTCATCTCGACGTGGATATTCAAAGCCTGCTCGACCCGCAGGCGCTCCAGCAGCTGGCCGAAAACATCGACGATCGGCAGGCCGCCCCCTGGGGAGCGGGAAAAGGCCCCGGCGACACCGTCTGGATGGGGGTGATAGATAGCAGCGGGCTGGCGGTCTCCTTTATTCAAAGTCTTTATCATGAATTTGGCAGCGGTGTCGTCCTGCCGGATAGCGGGATCGTCTGGCAAAACCGAGGCGCCTCGTTCAGTCTCGACCCCGCGCATCTGCTGGCGCTGGCGCCAGGCAAACAGCCGTTTCATACCCTCAACCCCGCCGCCGCGCGCCTTAACGATGGCCGGGTCATGGTATATGGGTCAATGGGTGGGGATGGCCAACCGCAAACTCAGGCGGCCATTTTCACCCGCTACATTCTGCAGGGCATCCCGCTGCAGGAGAGTATTTCGCGCCCGCGCTGGCTGCTGGGCCGGACCTGGGGACAAACCTCAGATTCACTGAAGCTGGAAGGTCGCTTCCCGCCGGATAGCATCGCCCGTCTACGGGCGCTGGGTCATGACGTGGAGGTGCTGGCCGATTATAGCGAAGCCATGGGCCACGCCGGCGCCATCGTCCGCCATCCCAACGGCCTGTTTGAAGGGGCCTCCGATCCACGCAGCAACGGCTCCGCCGCCGGTTATTAGGAGACCAACATGACGCATAGCGTAAACGACTGGCGCGCTTATCTGGCGCAAATGGAACACCTGCTGGCGCTGGAACTGGACGACACCCGCCGCGGCGAGCTTCAGCTACAGTTCGCCCGCATTGCCGCCATGGCTGAGCCGCTGATGGCCTTTCCCCTCGATGAACGCCTGGAGATTGCCGGAGTGTACAAAGCATGACGCTGACTGAGATGACGATTGCTGATATTCAGCGCGCGCTGGCCGAGGGTGAGCTGAGCGCCAGAGAAATTGCCCGCCGCACCCTGGACGACATGGCGCAGGTTAACCCGCAGATTAATGCCTGGACGCAGATCACCGAACGCCGGATGCTCGCCGAAGCCGACCAGATTGATGCGCTGCGTCGAACCCGTCAGCCGTTACCGGCGCTGGCGGGGGTCCCCTACGCGGTAAAAAATCTGTTCGACGTTGCCGGGGAAACCACCCTCGCCGGCGCACAGCTGTTCAGCGACCGCCCGCCTGCCGTCAATGACGGCTGGGCGGTACGGCAGATCTGCGCGGCAGGCGGCCTGCTTAGCGGAATGGTCAATATGGATGCCTACGCCTACGGGTTCACCACCGAAAACAGCCACTATGGCGCCACCCATAATCCGCACGATCTGCAGCGTATTGCCGGCGGCTCTTCCGGCGGTTCGGCAGCGGCGGTTGCCGCCGGGCTGGTTCACTTCTCTCTGGGAAGCGATACCAACGGCTCAATCCGCGTCCCGGCCTCCCTGTGCGGCATTTTTGGTCTGAAACCGACGTTTGGCCGCCTGTCGCGTGCGGGCAGCCATCCGTTCGTCGCCAGCCTCGATCACATTGGCCCGTTTGCCCGCTGCGTCGACGATCTGGCGGCGGTGTACGATGCCTTACAGGGGCACGACCCCGATGATGATGCCCAGGCGGACGAAGCCGTTGCCCCCACTCGCCAGCGGCTGGAACGCGGGGCGGAGGATCTGCGCTGCGGAGTGCTGGGCGGCTATTTCAGCGACTGGTGCGATAGCGACGCCCGTGCCGCCGTGGCACGTGTGGCGCAGGCCCTTGAGGCCCGCGAAGGGCATGTTTTCCCCGAGGCGGAGCTTGCCCGTTCGGCGGCGTTTATCATCAGCGCCTCCGAAGGGGGCAATCACTATCTGCCGGCGCTGCGGCGTGAACCGGCTCGCTTTGAACCGAACTCGCGGGAGCGTCTGCTGGCCGGGGCGATGATTCCTTCGGCCTGGTATCTTCAGGCGCAGCGTTTTCGGCGCCATGCCCGGGAGGCGATAAAATCGCTGTTTCACCACGTCGATGTACTCATCGCCCCGGCGACGCCGTGCAGCGCCACCCTTATCGGCCAACCGACGATGACGATCAACGGCGAGATGCTGCCCGTTCGCGCCAGTATGGGCATGCTCACTCAGCCCATCTCGTTCCTTGGCCTGCCGGTGGTGACGGTCCCGTTGCGCACCGCGTCCAACCGCCCCATTGGCGTGCAGCTGATTGCCGCGCCGTTTAATGAACTGGCCTGTCTGCGCGCCGCGCGCGCGCTGGAACACGCGGGCATCAGCGAGGCCCGCCCTGCGGAGAGAGCACGATGATCAATCAGGATAATATTAACCGGCCGCGCGTTCTGGCCGAGGTAACGGCCGCCTTTTACCGCTACGAAGAGGCGCTGGTCAGCAACGACATTGCGGTGCTGGATGAGCTCTTCTGGCACGATAAACGGACGGTGCGCCTGGGCGCCGGCGAGAACCTCTACGGTATCGATGAAATTCGCGCCTTTCGCGCCGCCCGTCCGGCGGCGGGATTACAGCGCGAATTACGCCACACCGAGATCGTCACCTTCGGCGAGGATTACGCGGTGTGCAGCACCGAGTTTACCCGCGCCGGCAGCGATCGCATCGGCCGCCAGCAGCAAACCTGGGTCCGCTTTCCTTTTGGCTGGCGGATTGTTGCCGCGCAGGTCAGCCTGATGAGCTAGCCCGGCGCTGAGCCGGGCTACCCGGGAACGACAGCTATTCCCGGTACGGATGGACTTCGCGCCAGTGCGTGGCGATCTGCTGGCGCGTACAGACCCACACCCGCTCGTGCTGCTGGACATAATCGAGGAAACGCTTCAGGGCGCGGAAGCGCCCCGGCCGGCCAAGCAGGCGACAGTGCATACCGATAGACATCATCTTCGGCGCATCTTCCCCCTCTTCATACAGCACATCAAAACTATCTTTAAGGTAGGTATAAAACTGCTCAGCGGTATTGAACCCCTGCGCGGTGGCAAAGCGCATGTCGTTGGCGTCGAGGGTATAGGGGACGATCAGATGCGGCTTGCGCGAACCGTCGCCGCACGGTACCTCGGTCCAGAAAGGTAAATCATCGCCATAGTAGTCGCTGTCATACTCGAAACCGCCGTGTTCCACCACCAGCCGCCGCGTATTGGGACTGTCCCGCCCGGTGTACCAGCCGGTTGGCGGCTTGCCGAACAGGTCGGTTAAGACGTGCACTGCCTTGTGCAGATGCTCGCGCTCCATGTCGCTATCCATATGCTGATAGTGGATCCAACGCCAGCCGTGGCTAACCACGTCGTAGTCGGCGGCTTTGATCGCCGCGACGATATCGGGGTGACGCGCGAGGGCCATCGCCACGCCGAACACCGTCAGCGGCAGCCCGCGCCGGCTGAACTCCTGATGAATGCGCCAGAACCCGGCGCGGCTGCCGTACTCATACAGCGAGTCCATCGACATGTGCCGGTCCGGGTAGCTGGCGGCGCCGATAATATCGGAGAGAAACTGCTCGGAACCGGCGTCGCCATGCAGAACATGGTTTTCCGCCCCCTCTTCATAATTGAGGACAAACTGCACGGCAATGCGCGCCTGGTTCGGCCACTGCGCGTGCGGCGGTTGACCGGCGTATCCTCGCAGGTCGCGAGGGTAATTCTGTGCTGCTGACGTCATCTCCCACCCCTTAAATTGAAAATGTATTGAATGCCTGAAATTTACCGCTCAGGGTTTTGGCTTCCGGGAACGCCAGGTCCCCGCGTTTGCTGGTCGACAGCCCCAGCGCCACCAGCGACTCCACCATTTTTACCGCTGCGCTGACGCCATCAATGACCGGCGCCTGCAGTTCGCGGGTCAGCTCCTGGGCCAGGGTCGCCATTCCGCCGCAGCCCAGCACGATGGCGCCACAGCCATCCTCTTTTAATGCCTGGATACAGCGCGCGCGCACCTTCTCCTGCGCCACGCCGCTGCCGTCTTCCAGCGCCAGCACCGGCAGATCGATGGCGTGTAGCCCGGAACAGTGGTCGTAAAATCCATACTGGTGCAGCAGATGGCGGGCGATGATCAGCGTACGCGGCAGCGTGGTCACAATGGAAAAGCGCGTGGCTACCAGCGTGGCCATATGCATCGCCGCTTCGGCAATGCCGATCACCGGCCCCTGCGCCAGTTCGCGGGCCGCCAGCAATCCCGGATCGCCGAAACAGGCGATGACGTGGCCCGAAACGCCCTGCTGGCGGCCGGCCTGAATCTGCTCCAGCACGCCGACGGCGGCGATGGCTTCATCAAAATGGCCTTCAATGGACGGCACCCCTTCCCGTGAAGAGACCGCCATAATCTCGGTCCCCGGCGCCGCCGCCATGCGGGCGGCGGTCGCGATGGTGTCGGTCATCCCGGCGTTGGTGTTGGGATTAATCACTTGTATACAAATAGCGGCCATCAGGACTCCTTGTCGCCGGCAAAGAGCCGGGCAAAATCAGGCAGGCATTCACCAGCCCGCTCAAAGCAGAGGCTGGCAACAATATGTTCAAAATGGTGCGTTAACGCCGCGCTGAGGGGCGGCAGCGCTTTTTGCCGCAGCAGCTGGACAAGCTGCTGGTGATCGTCGCAGCGACAGCCCTGACGCCACGGCGCCCCCCATGCCGCAATCACTAATGAAGAGCGCTGACTCAGGCGGGTCACCATTTCGGTGAGGACCTGATTGCCGGAAATGGCCTGCAGCTGAATATGAAATTCGGCGGAAAAGCGAATCGCCGCCGGGCCATCACCGGTTTCATGCGCCTGCTGCTCCTGGCGAATAATCGCCTCCAGCGCCGCCAGGTGCGGTGGCTGGCAGCGGGCGATGACATCGGGCAGGTTCGCCACCTCCAGCAGCGCGCGAGTGCGGAAGATCTCCCGCGCCTCTTCCACCGTCGGGCTGGCGACCTGTGCACCACGTTTGGGCGCTAATGTCACCATTTGCACAGCATTGAGTCGTTGCAGCACTTTGCGGATCCCGGTCCGACTCACGCCGAACACCTCGGCCAGCGCCTCCTCCGGCAACCTGCTGCCCGGCAGGAGCTGATGTTCGACGATGGCGGTCATCAGGGCCTGATAGATGGATTCATCCTTGTCATGCGGCGCTGCCGCGGCCTGCTGACGGTTTTCATTACGCATTCACCCACTCCGGATTTTACTTTTCGATAGCCAATCGTATACATAAAATAAATTTCTTGTATACAAGATTAACGATTCTGGCCTGAATCCTGCAACAGCCTCAACCAGTAACGTAAAAGGGTTTTCATTCAGAGGAGCAGGTTTCATGCCAAACAGACAACATACCCATCAGGTTAAGGCCGCTGACTCCACCGTCGGCTACAGCCCACGGCTGTGTAATGAGGATCTGGCGCCGACGCGCGACCAGAACTGGAGCTGGTACAACATCTTTTCTTTCTGGATGTCCGACGTCCATAGCATGGGAGGCTACGTGGTCGCGGCGAGCTTCTTCACGCTCGGGCTGGCCAGCTGGCAGGTCCTTCTCTGCCTGCTGGTGGGAATTTGTATCGTCCAGCTGTGCGCCAACCTGGTGGCGAAGCCGAGCCAGATGGCGGGGGTACCCTATGCGGTCATCTGTCGTCAGGCATTTGGCGTCTTTGGCGCCAATATCCCGGCGGTGATCCGCGGTCTTATCGCCTTCGCCTGGTACGGCATTCAGACCTATCTGGCGGCCAACGCGCTGATGCTGGTGCTGCTCAAGTTCTGGCCTTCGCTGGCGACATTAACCGCAGCCTCCTTCCTTGGCCTGTCGCACCTCGGATGGCTCTGTTTCGCCACCATGTGGCTACTGCAGGCGATGGTTTTCTGGCACGGGATGAGCGCCATTAAGCGCTTTATTGATATCGCCGGGCCGGCGGTCTACGTGGTGATGCTGGCGCTGGCGGGCTGGATTGTATACAAAACCGGCTTTGACGGTATTTCCTTTACTCTGGCCAGCAAATCGCTGACCGCCGGCGAGCAGACCTGGCAGATGATCACCGCCACTGCGCTGGTGGTCTCCTACTTCTCCGGCCCGCTGCTGAACTTCGGCGACTTCTCGCGCTACGGCAAAAGCATGGGGGAAATCCGCCGCGGTAATCGCTGGGGTCTGCCGTTTAACTTCCTGCTGTTTTCGATCGTTACCGTGGTGATTGTCTCCGGCACCCAGTCGCTGTTCGGCCGGATGATCACCGACCCGATTGAAACCGTCAGCCGCGTGGGGAACGACCTGGCGGTCGCCATTGGTCTGCTGACGATGATTACGGCCACCATCGGTATCAATATTGTCGCCAACTTTGTCTCACCGGCGTTTGACTTCTCCAACTGCTCACCGCAGAAAATCAGCTTCCGTACCGGCGGTATGATCGCCGCGGTCGGCTCCATTGTGCTCACGCCGTGGAACCTGTTTAACTCACCGGAGCTGATTCACTATACGCTGGATGTTCTGGGCGCCTTTATCGGCCCGCTGTTTGGTATTCTGATTGTCGACTTCTACCTGATTAAGCGCGGCCAGGTGTCCGTCGACGACTTGTTTGATGCCACGCCGCAGGGTCAGTACTGGTATCGCAACGGCTTTAACCCGAAAGCCATTGCGGCGTTGATCCCATCGGTGGCGATCGGTCTGGTGATTAGCTTTATTCCGGCCCTGCATGAAGTGGCGAACTTTAGCTGGTTTATCGGCGTCTTCCTGAGCGGCGCGGCCTATCGCTGGATCGCCCGCGACGATCGCGCCCCCGCCGCATCGCGCTTGACCTCCCGCCCGCTTACCCAGAAAGAGTAGCCCGCTCCCTTTTGCCGCGGCGCTGCGCCGCGGTATCTCCCGTCCGGCAAACTGGCATTAATTTTGCTCAATACCCCTGCCCCTGTCTGGAACAAAGAAGGTTGTCCTGATGATTGAATACCACACCGCCGTTCGCGGCGCTTTTTTCGATATCGCCCGCATCGCCGACAGCGCCGACGATATCGCTCGCCATGCGCGCTACCTTGATGATGGCGTGCTGTTTATCCAGCAGGGAAAAATTCAGGCGCTGCTGCCGTGGCAGGAGGGCGAACGGTACCTGCATCCGCAAACAGGCTATCTCGATCTGCGCGGGCAGCTGTTGCTCCCCGGTTTTGTCGATGCGCACGTGCATTATCCGCAAACTGAGATGATTGGCGCCTTCGGCGAGCAGCTGCTGGAGTGGCTGACCACCTACACCTTTCCGGTGGAGAGTCAGTTTTGTGATGAAGAGTATGCCGCAGAGATCGCGCAGTTCTTTATCAACCAGCTGCTGAGCCACGGCACCACCACCGCGCTGGTGTTTTGTACCCTGCATCCCGAATCGGTCGATGCGCTGTTTACCGAAGCCCTGCGGCTGAATATGCGCCTGCTCGCCGGTAAAGTGATGATGGACCGCCACACTCCGGACTATCTGAGTGAAACGGCGGAGCAGAGCTACCGGCAGACCCGGGAGCTCATTCAGCGCTGGCACCATCAGGGCCGCCTCGGCTACGCCATCACGCCGCGTTTTGCCCCTACGTCGACGCCAGAGCTGCTGACGGCGGTTCAACGCCTGCGGGAAGAGTTCCCGGATACCTGGCTGCATACCCATTTGAGCGAAAACCTCAATGAGATTGCGTGGGTGAAAAGCCTGTGGCCGGAGCATGAGCACTATCTTGATGTGTATCACCACTACCGCTTAACCGGCGAACGCAGCGTATTTGCCCACGGAATTCATCTCGCCGATGCGGAGTGGCGATGCCTGCACGAAACCGGCTCGGCGCTCGCCTTCTGCCCGACCTCAAACCTGTTTCTCGGCAGCGGTCTGTTCCGCTTGCCCACCAGCTGGCAGCAGAAGGTGCGTATTGGCATCGGCAGCGACGTCGGCGCGGGGACGACCTTCAGTATGCTACGCACTCTGGGTGAAGCCTATAAAGTGGCACAGCTGCAAAGCTATCGTCTGCGTGCCAGCGAAGCGTTTTACCATGCTACGCTGGGAGGAGCCCGCGCGCTGTGTCTCGATGAGAGGATTGGCAACTTCCAGCCGGGAAAAGAGGCCGACTTTGTCGCCATCACGCCAGGGGTGACGCCCCTGCAGCGGCTGCGCCTCTCCCGCTGTCAGGATATTTACGAACAGCTGTTTGTCCTGATGACGCTGGGCGACGAACGCAATATTCACCAGACCTGGGTCAACGGCGAGTGCGTCTGGCAGAGAGAGGCGGAATAAATAAGCCCGGCCAGCCGCCGGGCGTCGGTGCGCTCAGCTTCCGCGATAGGTTGACCAGCCCCCCGGGGCAATCAAGAACGGCAGATGGAAATGCTCATCCGCCTCCTCGGCAATCGCAAAATCAATCTGCGCGCACAGATACAGCGTCTCGAGGCCGCCGCGTGTGAACCAGTCGCCCGTCTCCGCCACCAGCCGGTAGCGACCGGCGGTTAGCTTGCCCGGCGCCAGCGACGCGATACGCCCCTTTTCATCCGTGATGCCGCTGGCGATAGATTGCCCTCCCCGCAGCAGATTGACCGCCACTCCCTGTGCAGGCTTACCGGTGGAAATATCCAGAATATGGGTACTTAACGTATTCATTCGCCAATGACTCCCGTTAGTCGTAATAAGGTTATTTCACGGAGCTGTGCCAGCGCGGACGCAACCTCTTGCGCCGCGTTGTGGGTCAGTCGTTGCCTCAGCGCCTGCAGTATCTCCTCCCCGCTGCGGCCCGTGGCGCGAATCAGGAATACCCGGCCAAAGCGCGCTTCGTAGCGGGCGTTCCCCTCCGTTAACGCCTGGATGAGCGACGCGTCACGATCGTTGACCGCCGCCTGTTCCTGCCGCGACAGCGCGGCATGCCCGTGCCGGGCGGCGGGTTTTTCGCCAATGCGCGGATGCGCGCTCAGCGCCAGATCCAGTTCCGGTTCGCCCCACGCCAGCGACGTCTGCCGCGCTACGGCGTGCAGCGTCGCAAGGTCCGGATATGGCCGGGCCTGCACCAGCGCCGTCACCCAGCTATCAATCGCCACGCACGGTTCCAGCAGACGCGCGGCCTCGTCGGGAGGCAGTTGGTTAAAGTGAGTCAGCGGGATCATTGTCGCTCCTTGCCGCCGCCCCGCGTTGTCCGCGTGATATCGCCCGGCGCAGGGTCGTCGCCAGCCGTTGACCGCGCCGACAGGATCCAGCGCCATTGCCCATTGTCCCGGCCGTAAACTGACCGCGGTTATTGTTTTGCAACATTATCATTCCCCTGTTTCACATCAACGTTGTCTGCACAGTGCACAAAGCAGGCCAGAGTGGCACCGCGGATCTCTCATCAGTTGCAGAGTTCAATAACCGATTGTTTATTAATGATAATTATCCTATGACACCGTTGCTTGTCCGCTCATCAGGGGGGCGCCATTCATGAAACTTTCGATTCCGTCATCACCATTAAGAAATTTTTAGTTCATAAAATGGCAGTTGCCACCCTCCAACGCACCAGATGAGTGCGAAACCTTGCCGTGCTGTCGCCGCAAGGCCGATTTTGGTGCTTTGCGCAAGCTGGTACGCAAATTGCTCACCTCCTGATGACGCAATATAAGGAGAACAGCATGAAAGCATTAGTGATTGGTGCCGGCATCGGCGGTCTGAGCGCGGCGGTGGCCTTGAAGAATGCGGGAATCACCTGCGAGGTGTTTGAGGCGGTGAAAGAGATAAAACCGGTCGGCGCGGCGATCTCCATCTGGCCAAACGGCGTGAAGTGCATGAAAAACCTCGGCATGGGCGAGATCATCGAAACCTACGGCGGCCCGATGCACTTTTTAGCCTATAAAGAGTATCAGGGCGGAGAAACCCTGACCCGGTTTAGCCTTGCCCCGCTGGTTGAACGCACCGGCGGCCGCCCCTGCCCCGTGTCACGTAGCGAACTACAAAGGGAGATGCTCGATTTTTGGGGACGCGAGGCGGTGCAGTTTGGTAAACGGGTGACCCGTGCGGAAGAAAACGCCGACGGCGTGACCGTCTGGTTTAGCGACGGGACCACGGCCCACGGTGATTTTCTGATCGCCGCCGACGGCAGCCACTCAGCGCTGCGCCCCTATGTACTTGGTCATAAGCCCGAACGCCGCTATGCGGGTTACGTCAACTGGAATGGACTGGTGGATATCGATGAGAGCATTGCCCCGGCGGATCAGTGGACCACCTTCGTTGGTGAAGGCAAGCGCGTCTCGCTGATGCCGGTGGCGCATGGCCGTTTCTATTTCTTCTTTGATGTTCCGCTGCCCGCCGGTCTGGCCGAAGATCGGCACACTTTGCGCGACGATCTCAGCCGCTACTTCAGCGGCTGGGCGCCAGCGGTACAAAAACTGATTGCCGCTCTGGATCCACAGACGACCAACCGCGTTGAAATCCATGACATTGAGCCCTTCGATACCCTGGTGCGCGGCAAGGTCGCGCTGCTCGGCGACGCCGGACACAGCACGACCCCGGACATCGGACAGGGCGGCTGCGCGGCAATGGAGGATGCGGTGGTGCTGGGCAATATTTTCCTGGAAAATCGCGAGATTGTTTCCGCGCTGCGGCAGTACGAAGCGCTGCGCTGCGCGCGCGTGCGCGACCTGATACTCAAGGCGCGCAAGCGCTGCGACATCACGCACGGGAAAGATATGGCTCTGACCCAGGCGTGGTATCAGGAGCTCAAGGAGGAGACCGGAGAGCGAATTATCAATGGCCTGTGTGAAACCATCCAGGGCGGCCCGCTGGGCTAACCTCCGCCAACGGTTTGCATCTCCTCCATCACCGCCGTCAATTTTTGAATCGCCATTTGCGCCGGGCGAGATAGCTGGCGCGATGGCGCCGTACACAGCGCCAGCGTCAGCGGCCGCAGCAGCTTATTGCGCAGCGGAACAAACGCCAGCTGGCCGCTTTTCACGTCATCCAGAACATCCAGCAGGCTCAGAACGGTCACGCCGCTGCCCTTCAGCACCAGCGATTTAATCAGCCGGATATCGTTGCAGCTGATGCTATTGGCCGGGCTAAAATCATAATGGCGATAGAGCATGCCGACACGGTCGTGCACAATCAGCGGAGCGCCAGGGACGATATGGCGCTGCTGGCTGAGCTCCCCCAGCGAGAGCGTAGCCGCATCCGCCAGGGGATTATCCGGACGCATGACCACCCCCATTTCCAGTTCAACAAACGCCAGTACGCTCAGCCCCGCCTGGCCTTCCGGATCAAGAATCAGGCCGAAATCAAGATCGGCCTGACGGACTTTTTCACTGACCGTATGGCTGTCGGCCACCTGCAAAACCAGCTCCAGCCAGTCCCAGGTGCCGATGATATCGGCCAGCGCCGCGGCAAAGCTCCCCTCCGCCAGCGCCTGCACCATCCCCACGCTGACCGTTCCACGCTTCAGCCCCTGCAGCTCATCAAACTTTTGCCGGGTCAGGCGAAACTCTTTTTGCCAGCGCAGCAGATTGTCATACAGCAGCTCGCCGGCGGCCGTCATCCGCAGACCTTCCGGTAGACGTTCGAACAGCGGCGTACCAAATGCCTCTTCGGCCTGCAGGATCTGGCGATTGATCGCCGAAGCCGAAATATGCAGCTTTTCAGCGGCGCGACGCAGGCTGCCGCTGCGGGCGACTTCAGCAAAATAGAGCGCAAAACGCGAAAACGGACTCATGCCTACCCTGTCCTCTTTTTTGCAACGGGTGAGTGAAATAATGCTGATGGATGTCAACACCCTAATATGACAACAATAAACTCACAACAATTAAACAAATGTATTCTGTGAGCAGGAAGGAAAATCATGAACAGAGCCGCGCCAACGCCCCCCGCCCATTGCACTTTCGATCCTGAAGACTGGCTACGCCTGGCCCGCTGCTGGCATCCGGTCGCCCGCGCCGAAGATATTGGCGCCGCGCCGGTGAAAGCAGTGCTGCTGGATGAACAGCTGGTTATCTATCGCGTTAAGGGGCAGGTCGTGGTTGCGCGCGACGTCTGCCCGCACCGCGGCGTGCCGCTGACGCTGGGCTTCCATGATGGAGAAGGGATCGTTTGTCCCTATCACGGCCTGCGCTTCGGGGAGGATGGCCTCTGCAACCGCATTCCCTCAAGCCCCGATCGTCCGGTGCCGGCGAAGCTTAATCTCACCTGCTACGCGGTCGAAGAGCGCTACGGGCTGATCTGGACCTGCCTGGCTTTCGACGCGGAAAACCCAATGCCGTTGCCCACCCTTCCCCACTGGGACGATGAGGGCTTCCAGCAGATTAACTGCCCCGGATTTGAGGTCAATGGCTTTGCCGGCCGCCAGGTCGAGGGATTTCTCGATGTTGCCCACTTCGCCTGGATCCATACCGACACCTTTGCGGATCCCGATAATCAGCTGGTTCCCGACTATATCCCGCAGGAGACCCCCTTTGGCTTCACCGCCGATTACTGGAGTTCGGTCGGCAATTACCCGGCCAGTTCTGAATTTCGGGCCCCGGACGGCTTCCAGTGGCTGCGCCATTTTGAGTTGCACCTGCCCTTCACGGCGACCCTGACCATCCATTTCCCCGGCGAGGCCCGACTGGTGATCATGAATGCCGCCTCACCGGTCTCATCGCGGATAACCCGAATGTTTGCCCCCATTGCGCGCAATTTTGATCTGCATGTGCCGGTCGAAGAGGTACATGCCTTCAACCTGCGCGTGTTCGAAGAAGACCGTCTGATGGTGGAGACCCAGCGTCCGGAACGACTGCCGCTGGACTTAACGCTTGAGGCGCACATTCCCGCCGATCGCAGTTCAATCGCCTATCGTCGTAGCCTGAAGAAAATGGGCTTTGGTGAGTTTTTCCTGGTGTAAAGGGAGAAGAGTGATGAGTGACGTATTGAAGGTGGTTGTCGATGGCCTGTGGCGCGAGGGGGACAAAAGCCTCGCTATCAAATTGTTAGCCCAGGACGGCAGACCGCTTCCCGGCTGGCTGCCGGGGGCGCATATTGATGTTCACCTGCCCTGCGGGATAATTCGCCAGTATTCGCTTACCGGTCCCCACGCCGAAGCGGGCGCCGACGCTTATCTGATCTGCGTTAGCCGGGAGGAGGCCTCCCGCGGCGGGTCACGTTATATTCATGAGACGCTGCGCCCGGGCCAGACGCTGCTTATCTCTCCGCCGCGCAATCTGTTTGCGCTGCAGCCTGCGCGACAGGTAACGCTGCTGGCCGCCGGCATTGGCATCACGCCGCTGTATACCATGGCGCTGTATCTCGACGCGGTGGGCACGCCGTTTGAGCTGCATTATTACGTTAAACGTCGGGAAAATGCGGCTTTTGTCGGCGAAATGGCAAAAATCATCAGCCACGGCACCTGCGTGGTCCATTGTTCAGATGAAGGGCAAAGTCCACGCGCATCGTTGGCTGATACGCTGGGCGATGCGCGCGCCGACCACCATCTGTATCTCTGCGGCCCGTCGGGTTTTATGGCTACCGCCCGGCGGATTGCGGCGGAAAAAAACTGGCCCGAGGCGCAGGTTCACAGCGAAGCCTTCCAGCCGCTGAAGGTCGCCGCGGCGACCGATGGTCAGGATACGTTTACCGTCACCCTGGCGTCGTCGGGCGAGACGTGGCCGGTCCCGGGCGATAAAACCATTGCCCAGGTGCTGCAGGAACATGGCGTTGCCGTGGCGCTCTCCTGCGAAATGGGGATGTGTGGCGCCTGCCTGACCCCGCTGATGGCCGGCGAGGCCGATCATCGTGATACGGTACAGTCAGAGGCCGAAAAAGCCGCCGCCGCGCAGCAGATAGCCCTGTGCTGCTCCCGCAGCCGCTCGGCCAACTTGCTGATTGATTTGTAATTTTTATCTTTCCGGAGTCTGATGATAGCGCACACCAGCCTCTCAGACGCCGGACCTGCCCTCTCCCGCGCATCACAATAAAATTTATTATAATCAGCAAGATATAAAATCATGCCATTCATTCATAATTAAGATAAAAATTATTCATTTTCTTTCTGAATCAATCATCGCCATATTTGTATGACAAATAACCCCACAGCGAACGGGCCGTGCCGATATCATGGTAACAACACTGCAAGAGAAACAGATTCAGGCGCAAAGTCTGCAGGAGCGGGGATTATTGCGGCGCGCCTTAGCGATCTGGAACGAAATAGCGCGACACGACGACAGCGAGCTGGCGCCGATAGCCCGCCAAAAGCAGCAGGAGATCGCCGCCCTGCTGGCGCAGCAAAAAGTAGAGAAAGAGGCAGCGAAATACCACTGCCGCTCCCATGTCGACGCCGATCGGCAATGGATTATGACCCATCTGCGTAACGGCATGAAGCCGAGGGAGATTGAAGGGTTAACCCGGCGTTCCAGCGCGTTTATCTACAGTTGCAAAAAGCTGCTGGCCGGAGAATAACCCCCGAGGCGACGATAGCTGGCCAGCTTTCTGGGTATTGCAGCGTCTACCGCCGTGTCCAGACAGGTGTTCAGGTTCCCCCGAAACACCAATCATAATATGGAGTTGTATCCGAAACTTTGCCAGCCAGTTCCTGGCTGGCTTTTTTTTCGCCGCCGGAATACAGCGATGGCGGCTTACTTTCCGGGGTGTTTTTCATTCAGCAGCCGGGCGTATCTGGCCCTGTTTTCTTCGTACAGCGCGTTAAACGCCTCCCGATTTTGGGGATCCATTTCCGCCAGCATCGCCTCATGTTTTTCCTGGCGCTGGATACGCTCCTGCACCGATTTCAAGGCCGCTTCCATCGCAATCAGCTCGCCGGAGAGCGCGCTCTCCAGCATTGAGCGATACAAATACTCGCGTGCCAGCGTCCCGAGCGCATTATTGGCCTGGTTGATGGCGTCGTGGGTTTTACTAAGGGATTCAGCAACGGCGGCCAGGATTTTATTCTCATTCATTTTTTCGTCTCCCCGACCGACAGCAATGCCAGCGTCTCCGTCAGACTACGGTGAAACATTTCGCGCTGGGTAATGGTCATCGCATCCACCTCTTTTTTCACAGCCTGGAGGCGCGCGTAATAGTCGTCCATCACCTCTTCCCGAATCGCCTGCTTACGCGCCTGCGGAATATCGTCAAAGGTATCTGCCGCAGAAGCGGTCGGCACAGGGATATCGCCATTGAGTCGTTGCCTTGCCATTATCGCTCCTGATTAGTTAGAAAAGAGACATATTGCGGAGATCGCCATCGCTGGTGTTGTAAATGGTGAAGCGTTCGATCAGTGCGATGAACGCATCTCGCGGGGGAATAGCCGCTGTTAACAATTGCCGCTGGCGTAGCGCGCACCACAGCGCCACGGAGTAGGCCTGGCAGTTGACCGATTTCGCCGGATTAAATTCGATATCGGTAAAGGCCGAATAGTTCAGCACCTGCTCTTTGCAAGGCGAGTGGTACAGCGCGTTGAGATACAGCCAGTCATAGAACGCGCTTTTCGGCTCCAGCGGCCAGATAACTGGTTCACGCGCCTCGTTGGGCTGAAAGGAAAAGTGGGTTAAGCGCCCCGAAGTTTTGAGCACCTCCGCGCGCCGGGCCTCTTTTGGCGCCTTTCGCATCAGCTCGCGAAAGGGCCCGCGTACCGTTCCGCTATCGGTAAACACTTTCGAAGACTGGAACAGCGATTCCACGCTGATAAATTGTCCGCCGAGGCTACCGACGCCCATGTTAAAGGCGCTGAGCTGAACGCCCAGTGCATCCGGAGATTTACTGGATACTTCAAGAATCTTTGCTCCCGGCGACATCCGGGCGTAACCGTCATGCAGCGCGGCAATAGACTTTTGTTTCTGGCTGACCGCCAGACCCGGTGACCAGCTGAAATCCACGTTAACGATGTCAACCAGCGCCTCCCCTTCTCGGGTCGGGATAAAGACGGGACGAACGGCCATAAACTCACCTGAAAGAAAAATGTGAAGGGTCAACCACGATGTTCACCGTATAGTCGCGTAACCACGGCGGGATCTTATCCGCGGAATAAAAAATAACGTCACTAATAAACCAGACTGGGATCTCGCCAGAATATAAAATTTCGGCCTGGATATCATACGGGCGATCGCCGGAATCTTGATGATTATCACCGCAAAACATCGCCTGGAAAGCCTGATGTTTTTGCCGCTGCTCCACGCTGATGGCTCTGACAGCGGAAGACGCCGCGTTGTGGTGGCAAAAAATGGCTCGTTTGAGCAAAGCCCGATGATCGAATGAAGGTTGGGTGGGTCCGCTAATTAGCTCTTTTTTAATTTTGAAGATCACCCAGTCACGATCGCGCAGCCCCTGGGAATATTTGTAGAGCATTTTTTTATTCACCTCGCCTAACGACAGGGAAATCGCATCCCTTACCCCCTCCAGCCTCAGTTCATCATTATAGTGAAAACGGTGCCCACCCTCTTCGAGTCGTTGGCGGCTAATAATCCCAGATTTAAATATGCTTCTCAGATTTGACAGGTGGCTAAAGTGATATAACGAAGAAATATTTCTCCGCGGGGTAGAAGAAAAATCAATGACTCGTGCCCAGTTAAATTTCTGAATAGCATAGAAGGGTTTATTCACAATTAAGCGCATGAAATTATCATGGACATCGGACATATAAGCCGGTGCCAGGTGAGTTAATCCCGTTATTGCATAGCGCGTTAACATATACTCTTTAAACCCGTCGATATGCATAATAAGATTTAGCGCTTCCGCTATCGTAATACCGGGCGCAGCCTTATTTACATCGACCATTAACGAGCGCGGCGCCTTGTCATCCGTCGCTATGTCACCCAAAAGCATCCGCGGCTTCGTCACCGGCTTTACCGGGTCAACCTGCAGGGTATATGCTTTTCGTTTTTCAACGTCAACCAACGGCTCAGCCACCCGACTACCTGTTTTAGTAGGGGGCGTTTCTTTTTTCTTTATTACATTGCCGATAAAAACCAGAACTAAAAAAATGCCAATCACAGTCCACATATGAACTCCAGCACTATCATTATTCTCTTATTGTGCATTACCGCGCACGCCGTTACGCTTCACCGATAGCAAAGAGGAAGTGAGTGTTATCTTATTCGTATTTTTAGTTGTTCAGAGGCCCCACGGAACGTGCAAAGGATGGGTGAACGACGACTCACATTAATCGATTCATTCAGTTAACTCAAGGGCTAACGCTAGCCTGTACGCCGGCATGACGGGCGCGAAAATGCGGCGCGATTAGCCGACAGGGATCCGCAATCAGCATTTTTAGCCGCCAGACCGTGCGTGTCGATATTATTCATCCACGTCACGGTCGCCGGTAGAATAAATGACGCCAGAAATACCCTGGCGCGATTTTCATTTATTAAGGAATAAACACCCGCCCTTTACCGCTGACCTCAATATGTACCCGGCGGCCCGGCACCCAGTCCGCCCGGCTGACGGTTTTCAGGGTCAGCGTCTGCTGCGCGATCGCCAGCGTTAAAGTCGACAAATGGCCGGAAAAATCCACGTCGAGGATGGTGGCGGCACTCTCCTCATTCTGGCAAGGCGTAATCATTAGCTGTTCCGGACGCAGCATAACCCGCCCCTGCCCCGTGACATCGTCATTATCGGTCAGCAGCGCGCCAATCGCGCACTGAGCCCGTCCGCCTTGAAGCTCGGCAGGAAGCACCAGCGCATCGCCCAGAAACAGCGCCGTGGCTTCATCGGCGGGCCGCGAATAGACCTCAAACGGGGTGCCCACCTGGGTAAAGCGCCCCTGACGCATCACCGCAACCTGGCTGGCAAACGACAGCGCTTCATTCTGATCGTGGGTCACCAGAATCGCGGCGACGCCGGCCTGGGCAAGCAGGTCTGCCGTCGCCTTTCGCGTGGTGGCACGAAGCCCGGTATCGAGGGCGGAAAAAGGTTCATCCAGCAGCATCAGCGATGGCCGCTGCGCCAGCGCCCGGGCGAGGGCCACGCGCTGCTGCTGGCCGCCGGATATTTCATGCGGCCAGTGCGTGGCCAGCTGCCCATCCAGCGACACCATCTCCATCAATGCCGCGACCCGACGGCGCTTCTCCTGCCGGGAGCAATCTAAGCCCCAGGCAATATTGTCGGCGACGTTAAGGTGCGGGAACAAGGCTCCCTCCTGCGGGACGAAACCGATGCCGCGCTGATGGGCGGGAATAAAAATCCCCTCATCAAACAGCGTTCTGCCCTGCATCACGATGCGCCCGGCATCCGGCGTTTCAAACCCGGCGAGAATACGCAGCAGCGTTGTTTTTCCGGAGCCGGACGGCCCGACGATGGCCGTGCGGCTGCCGGGGGCCACCGACAGAAAAAGGTTATCCAGCACCTGAACATCGGCAAAAGATTTTGAGATCGAGGTTAATTCCAGCATTTACAGACCTGCAATTTTTTTCGACTGGTGATAGAGCACACCGGTCAACGGTAGAGAAATCGCGATCATCAGCATCGCGTAGGGCGCCGCAGCGACATAATCTATCTCGCTGGTTAGTGCCCAAAAGCCGGTGGCCAGCGTACGGGTTCCCAGCGGTGAAAGCAGCAGCGTCGCGGTCAGTTCGTTGCTGACGCCGAGAAAGACCAGAGCGGCCCCGGCCGTCGCGCCCGGCGCGGCGAGACGCAGCGTGATGCTCCACAGCGCCCGCCCCGGGCTTCTTCCCAGACTCCGCGCGACGTTTTCCAGCTCCACCGGCGCCTGGGCGATTCCCGCGCGAAGATTGATCAGCGCACGAGGCATAAACATCAGCAGGTAGGCCAGAAACAGCGTCACTTCAGTCTGATAGATGGGCCGGGCATAGTGGATGGTCACCGTAACCAGCGCCAGCGCGGTCACAATACCCGGCAGCGAACTGGTCATGTAATTGCACCCTTCAAGCAGGCGAAACAGACGATGCGGGTAGCGAATCCCCAGCCAGGCGATGGGGATACCGCAGGCGGTCGTCAGCAGCGCACCGCTGGCCCCCAGCACCAGCGTCTGGCGAAGAGAGTGCCACAGGTCGGCGTTCATCCAGTTCTCGAGGCCCCCCAACCACAGCCAGCGACACAGCACCAGCAGCGGTACCCCTAGCGCCAGCAGCACCAGCGCACCCAGCAGCGACTGTGCAGCGAGGGTCGCCATCACATTCATGCGTTTGCGTTTCTGCTCCCGCGCAGCCCCGGCGCCAATACGGGCATAGCGCGCTTTCCCCCGGGTGGCGCTCTCCAGCAGCAGGAACGCCAGGCAGCACAGCGCCAGCACGCCGGCCAGCATATTGGCCGCCGGACCGCTGAACGTGGACTGGAACTGGTCATAGATCGCGGTCGTAAAGGTATCGAAACGGATCATCGCATACAGGCCGTATTCCGCCAGCAGGTGCAGCGCCACCAGCAGCGCGCCGCCGCAAATGGCCAGCTTCAGCTGCGGTAACACCACGCGGAAAAAAACCTTCCACGGCGGCGTGCCCAGCGAGGCGGCAACGTCTTCCAGCGTCGGATCCAGGCGGCGAAGCACCGCCGCGACCGGCATATAGATGAAGGGATAGTAGGCAAGCACCGAGAGGAACACGCCGGAGGAGAGGCCGTGCATCGATGGCACCGCGCTGACCCAGGCATAGCTCTGAACAAACGCCGGAATCGCCAGCGGGGCAACCGCCAGCGCCGACCAGACCTGCCGCCCTGCCAGGATCGTGCGTTCAGTCAGCCACGCGACCGTCACGCCGAGCGCAATGCACGCCGGGACGGTCAGGGCACTGAGCCACAGCGTATTGCTGAGCAACTCCCCGACGCGCGGACGGAACACCAGCGCCTTAATGGTCTCCCATCCGGTATCAATCCCCACGGCAACGACAAAACCCGGCGGGAGGAGTGCTAATAATGAAAACAGTACCGCTAATGCAACCATCGGAAATGCAGGACGCCTGCGCTCAGGCAGGCGTCGTACTTTTTTTCCGAGTGTAATACTCAGACCAGACATAAGGTATTCACTTCACCGGAGGGATCACAGCAGGCCAGCTTGCGTCATCAGTTCGATAACTTTTTTGCTGTTCAGCGAAGAAGGCTCTACTTTCGGCGCATCCAGTTCTTTCAGCGGCGTCAGTTTCGGGTTAGAGGCGGCATCGACACCTACGGCATATTCAAAGGCATTATTGGTTCTCAGCTCATCCTGACCCTGCTTACCGGTGATCCACTTGATGAAGGCCTGCGCCTGCTCTTTATGTTTGCTGGAGGCCAGCACGCCGCCGCCGGAGATACTCACGAAAGCACCCGGATCCTGATGTTTGAAGTAATACAGTTTGGTGTTTTTGCTGTTTTCACCGGTTTTGGCCTGATCGACAAAGCGGTAGTAGTGGTAAATCACCCCGCCATCAATTTGCCCGGCATTGACGGCCTTCATCACAGTGCTGTTGCCTTTATAGGCCACGAAGTTGGTTTTCATCGCTTTGAGCCAGTCCAGCGTCGCTTGCTCGCCCTTCAGTGCCAGCATCGCGCTGACAATGGCCTGGAAATCAGCACCCGATGGCGATGCGGCCCAGCGCCCTTTCCATTCCGGTTTCGCCAGATCCATCAGAGAATGCGGCAGCTGAGCTTCGCTGATTTTTTCCGGGTTATAGACAAAAACAGTGCTACGCGCCGCGATGCCGATCCAGCGGCCGTGCTCAGGGCGAAATTCCGGCGCCACCTGACTTAAGGTGTCGGCGTTCAGCGGCGCGAATAATTTTGCATTGTCGACCAGGACCATTGACGGGGAGTTTTCCGTCAGGAAAACGTCAGCCGGCGAAGCCGCGCCTTCCTGCACCAGCTGATTTCCCAGCTCGCTATCACCGCCGTTACGCAGAGTCACTTTAATACCGGTTTCTTTGGTAAAGCCATCCACCCACGACTTGACCAGATTTTCATGCTGCGCGTTATAGACAACAATGCCTTCACTGCTTTCGGCCGCCAGGACCTGAGGAGCAAGAAACACAGAAGCAGCGACGAGCGCGGCGGAGCAATAAGACGACAGGCGAAAATTCATGTGCTAATCCTTAGTATTAATGGATAAATGGCCGCCGATAGCCTGGCCGGAAAGGATTAAAACACAGAGAAATGGGAATGATAATGAAAACAATTCCCATAAAATAAAAACAGTTAAAAATATTGCCCCGCATCGCTTTCTTATCTGAAAATGCTTTATTTAAAACAAGATAAAATAAAAGATTAAAACAACCTTAAGATACGATCGTTTTTCGCGGAAAATATTAAAAATATGATCCAGATTGCATTTATGCCGCGAACAAAAATCCTACACCATCAGCTCACCGGACGCCAGCGAGCGCGAATATGCGCCACAATAGCGGCGGGTCTGCCCGCTGACGGCACGTTCAATCCTCCGCACACCCACCGCGCGCTGTGGGTGAAATGGTCAGTATTTTGTTCCCCCACAAGGTTGGTATTTACAGTGGGATAATTCGGCCTACAATAATGGGTCTTTGCCACGAGGTTTAAGATGAATATTTATCAGGCGCAACCCAAGGATGTGGATAAAATCCTGCCGCTGTTTCTTGCATATCGCGAATTTTATGATGTCGGGGCCCAGCGTGAGCAGGCGCGTGATTTTATTCTGCAACGCTTACAGCTTAATGAATCGACTATTTTCTTTGCTCAAATTGCCGACAAAGTCGTGGGATTTACGCAACTGTATCCGCTGTTCTGCTCATTAGAAATGAAGCGTATCTGGTTACTGTATGACTTGTTTGTTGATCCTTCGTCCCGTAAACAGGGGGTTGCTGAAGCGCTTATCGCCCGCGCCGGGCAGTTAGCCAAAGAGTCCGACTCGGCTTTTATTATGCTCAGTACCGCAACGGATAATACGCGAGCACAAGCGCTGTATGAGAAAAATGGCTTCGTACGCGACACGGATTTCTACGTCTATAATAAGCTGCTAACTAAATAACCGCTCTCGCCGCTGCGATAATAGATCGGGATTGCGCACCCTGCACGCAGCCAGCGAGGAATGCAGAGCAGATGCTTTGGGGGCTTAGCGCCGAATGAGCGTAGAGGGCCAGCCGCCAAATATCGCGTGGGTCCTGCGCGGCAACTGCTGAAATAACGCAGTTGCCGACTTGTGCTTCAGCTCGCGTTGACGGTTCCCCGGCCGCAGCGGGAGAGACGCTACGCGCTAACCAGGCCGATCTTTGTTGGTTGCTTCAGACCGGGCGCAAAAAGAATTTCGTCGGTGTTTTACCCTTTCCGCTGGCGAGTCGTTCATGAGGTAGGGGTTGTTGATTATCGACAATCACCATTTTGTCGCTGTCCTGGCGTTCCAGCACCAGATAAATATGATCATAACCATGGTGGGCCGTCGGGCCGCAGGTAGAACCAACATCTCCAGGTTGCTGTTGTCCAACAGGAATCTTTTGCCATTTTCTTTCATCGTGAAGATAGTTGCCCAAAGCTAATGCTTGCGTAATATCGGGAACGGCAATGCCACCTTCCTGCAAGAGATTAGCCAGATTTAACGCACAGCCGTCATGTGGCCAGCTCTCATGGGTTAGCTTAAAGAGCTCACTCGCGGCAATCTCCTGTACTTTTTCATAACGGGCTGGCGTTCTGGCAATATTTATCACCTCAATCATTTTATCTTTGTCGCTGAGCGGCCCGATACCTGCCGCGGAGAGCGTTTGGGACGATATTCGGGGCGAGAGGAATGTCTGAAATTCCTCTACGGCATCGCGCCGCACGTGGGAGATAACCTTAGTCGGGTCTTTTATCGTACCGCACCAGGCGGTGCTGATCCGCAATAATCGGGCACAATATTCCACGGCCAGGCCGTGGTCCGTTTTCATTTTAGTAATGAACGTTTCTGCCGTGTCTATGCCATGCTGTTTCGCAAAACCCAGCAGTGCCGATTGTCTGGTGCCAATACTGTCAAATGATACCTGGAAGGCTCCGGTCTCTTCGCTTTCAATGTGAGTCCGGGAACGATGATTTCCCGAATCGACGCCAGCATCCCAGCGCCAGTCCGATTCAAACCCCGCCTGCACGCGAAGCACTTCACACATCACTGCTTTTCGGTGTTTAAGGCTGGTGTAAGGCCCAAGCACACCTTTCATGACGGCATAGATATCATGAAGCTCATTTTCAGCAAAAACATCATCGGGTAACCCATCCAGAGTCTCCACCAGTTGTTGCAGAAACGCGATGGGCGGGCGACCATGTTGCGCGCTGACGGGATAGCGGGTCGTGATGAATATACGTTTGTTGATCGTCTCCATAATATTCTCCTTCATGGGTTTATTACTGCAGAGACGCGATTTCGTCTCTATTTATTTGAGGACAGGCTCTGAAACAAAGAAGAGAACTTATTCACCAGATATGGTGCAAATAATGTCATCCCGGCAGACAGGAATTTAATAATCTCGCCAACGGATTCAGGACTTGATATTTTACCAGTCATGCCATAATCAAGTAATATTAAGGACCCAAAACCAATAAACATAAATAAAATGACCAGCATTCCTGTCAGTGCAATGAGTCGACTCGAGCTGGCTTTCATTACGGTTTCCAGAACAGGTTTGCCTGCCGGGTCATAAAGCGGTGTTTTGGTCACTGTATCAATACCATCTTTTGTTTCCTTAACTTCAGTGACGGCAGATAACTCCACATCTTCAGAAAGCGCATCCGCCAAAGACCACGTTTCAGGAAGAGAGCGGCGGATAACTAAAATAGAAACCAGCGTACCGCAGATGACAATAAAAAGTATGACAGGTAAGAAAATACATCTGTAATTTTCCTCACACAGATACTGCCCCTGTGCTGATGGTTCCCCGGCCAGGACTGAAGCAGAAAAAAAGAGCAGGCATATTGCATGTGCTGACCAGTATGTTTTGCGAGAAAACATAAATACACTCCTCATCAATATAACTTTCATTTATTATTGACATGTGAAGATAGCGTCATTCATATAATGACATCCGTTACACAGGATGCGATCTCGCTTCTTTTCGCCATTCCGGGGTTCCGTGCTTCGCGCCTGTTCAGAACCACACGCCGATAGCAGTGATGTCAGAATGATGAACGAAAGACGTTTCAGGTTATTTCTCATCAAATTCCACACACCAAACATAACCCGGCGCGCTAAAAACAGTAAGACGGTCAGATAAAGATAAAACATCATTCCCGCATCCCGTAAACAGACACGGATATACTGCCGGCATGAATGAAGGTAGTGAAAATCCGGTCAGCCGTATAAGCATGAGTATAATGGCGGGAATGCAACTCTCACTCATTCATATGAAGGAGTGCGTGAAATAAATCAGCCGTGAATGGCCCGGATAATGAGCAGCAATTCGGACTGATTTCGGGTATGTGTTTTCCGGTACAGCGCACTGAGATGGCTTCTGATGGTGGTGATGGATACGCCCAGATGTAGGGCGCATTCATCCGGGGTCATCCCCCTGACCAGCAGTTCTGCCACCGCATTCTCGGCGGGTTTAACATCAAACACCTCCATTAAGGCGCTGCCGCTGAGGAAAGGCTCGGGGATGATAATGCAGGCGACTCCGGGAATACGGGAGGCCGGAAGCACCAGGATCGGTTTTGCAGGGCGTCTGGTGGTGTAGCACAATCCCGCCCGGGGGGGCGCCCCGGTTCGCGTGGCCTGTTCGATGGCATGTTTCAGTTTTTTGCTGTCAGTATCCAGACTGAGTGTATCCGCGCCGGCAGACCAGACCAACCGGACGCTCGCACGCTGGTAACTTTCGGCATGGGCACTGGCGTAAAGAATTTTCCCGCTACGATCCACCAGCCAGACCGGGTAAATACCGTTATCCATAATCGCAGTTTGATACTCAATCGTGTCACGAAGTTGCTCAAATCTGGCGTGAAGCTGACTGGCGGTAATTAACGCCGGGATGAGCCGCCGAAATACGTCAAATTGTGCAGACTGCGGATAGGCGGCATCGTTGGCTGTCATCAGCGATAAATAGGTGGAATAACCGTTGACGGTACACAGCTTGACACTGGTCAGATAATTCAGGTCATTCGGGTGATGAAATTCATTGTAATAAATGCTGTTAGCAATAAATTTATCGCCTAAAAACTCCCTGTCCCTGTACATCTGCCCGACAGGCAGCCCCGTCAGTATTTTTTCAGCAGGGTCAATGGCCAGAAATACATCCCGGTAGGCCGTAAATACCTTTTCTTCAAAGAGGAAGGAATCGGTCATCAGATGTGCATTACCTTTATCATAAAAAAGTAATGCCGCGTACTGATGACCTGTCAGGAACGACAGCTTCTGCAGCGCGAGTTTCCACAGCTGGGGATCCAGCGTGGCCATCAGGATAGTTTCCAGGGTCTCAAGATAAATCAGTTCCGGATCAGTGGCCATAACAACACCTGTTAATCAGTGTTTAACCTGCCTGGACGGCACATGATGCCTGCTCATTCAGCATAGACCCGGAAGATAAATCATGGCAATCCTGACAGGGAAATACAGCAACAACGCCGATCCCGTGAGTTTTACGACGTCAGGCATGGCGCAAGACTCGTGGCGATAGCATTATCTGGCGGGCATCATCTGGAAAAGCGCAAATAGCCTGCGCCAGACAGATGTTCTCGCTCAGCGGCCTATAGCCCAGCGATGGATGAGTGAATCCCTGGCGCAAGGTCAAGAACGCGTTGGCTGGAATGTGTTGGATTCGGTGCTGGTTTCGGCCATTGAATCCGCCTGACGTGCAGCCGATCGCCGGTCAGCACTCGCGGGAAGAAAAAAAACCCGCAGAGATAGAGCGGGTCGATTCAAATTCAAATCCATTGCATGCAAGTAACATCACAATAACCGGGGGTTATTTTATGACTTGCATCACAAAAATACCCCTCCCCGTTCGGGGGGGAGCCTGAGGTCTCCTCCCCTCCTGGTCGGTCGCGCGCGATGAGAAGAAATACCGTTTACGCCTGTGGTCGTATCGAATGGAACGGAACCTCAGGACGGATCCGGAACCAGATCGCATACATCGCCGGCAAGAAGACCAGCGTCATGATGGTGCCCCCTAACGTTCCGCCAATCAGCGTATAAGCGAGGGGCCCCCAGAACACCGAATGGGTCAGGGGAATAAACGCCAGCACAGCGGCCATTGCCGTCAGGAGTACGGGTCTTGCCCGCTGTACCGTAGCTTCTATCACCGCATGGTACGGGTCGAGGCCTTGCCTCTCGTTATGATGGATTTGGCCGATAAGAATCAGCGTATTACGCATAAGGATCCCCGAAAGCGCGATCAACCCGACAAGAGCATTGATGCCAAACGGTTGATTGAAAAGCAGCAGCGCAGGAACCACGCCGATCAGCCCCAGCGGAGCGGTAAGAAACACCATCACCATGGCTGACATTGAACGTACCTGCAGAATGATGATCAGCAGCGTCAGGGCGATCATGATGGGGAACAACGGCGCCATCGCCTGAGTGGCTTTGCCCGATTCCTCAATCGAGCCCGCCATGTCGATACGGTATCCGGGCGGGAGCGAATCAATAATCGGCTGTAGCTGCTTCATGAGGGCGGCAGAAACGTCCGGCGGCTGAAGATTATCGGCAATGTCCCCCCGCACGGTAATGGTGGGCGTTCGATCGCGACGACGCAGTAGCGGGTCTTCCATTCTCACCTCCACCTCGCCGATTTGCGCCAGAGGAATGCGCTGCCCCGCCTTGCCCACCAGGGTAAGCCCCTCAATTTTCGCCGGATCCAGACGTATATCACCGGCGGCGCGCCCCGTTACCTGCACCGAGCGAATATCTTCCCGTACCGAGGTAATGGGAATACCCGATAACAGGAACTGGAGCTGTTGGGCCACGGCATTCGACGTTAAACCGGTTGCCTGCAGACGGTCCTGATCGAGGATGAAATGTAAGGCTGGTACCTTTGTCCCCCAGTCGGTATTGACGGTCCTCATCATCGGGCTTGCCTGCAGCACGGCCTTAACCTTATCGGCGATGTCGCGCAATTTATCGCTATCTGGCCCCATCACCCGCCATGCCACCGGGAAAGGTGAATACGGGCCAAACACCAGTTGCGTTACGCGAACGCGCGCTTCTGGCGCCAGTCCGCTGGCGACGGCTTCCCGCAGTCGAAGTTTGAGCGCATCGCGTGATTGCTGGCTGTCCGTCAACACCACTATTTTGGCAAACGACGGGTCGGGTAGCTCGGGGGCCATCGCCAGATAAAAGCGCGGTGAGCCCTGGCCGATGTAGGCGGTAACAATTTTCGCTTCCGGCTGTTTTTGCAACCACGCCTCTATTTTGGCCGCCGCTGCGCTGGTCTGCCCAATCGAGGTGCCATAGGGCATCTGCACTTCGACCAGAACTTCCGGCCGGTCAGAGGTGGGGAAAAATTGTTTTTTCACCAGCCCCATTCCGAGAACGGCCAGAACGAAAATAGCGACGACGGAACCGGCCACTCCCCATTTGCTTGCGATAACGCGGGCCAGCATACGGCGGAAGCGGTTATAGCGCGGCGTGTTATAGATAGCGGCATGGCCGCCTTCCACTTTTACAATATCCGGCAGCATCTTCACGCCCAGATACGGCGTGAAAACAACGGCAACCAGCCACGAGGCGATCAGGGCGAGGCCGACAATCCAGAACATATTGCTGGTGTATTCTCCGGCCGTAGACTGCGCAAAACCATTTGGCATAAAGCCAATGGCTGTCACCAGCGTTCCTGCCAGCATTGGCGCGGCGGTATGGCTCCAGGCGTAGGCCGAAGCTTTAATTCTGTCGTAGCCCTCCTCCATTTTCACCACCATCATTTCGATGGCGATAATGGCATCATCGACCAGCAGGCCGAGAGCAAGAATAAGCGAGCCGAGGGTGACGCGGTCAAAGTTGATACCGGAGGCTTCCATCACCACAAAAACAATCGCCAGCGTCAGGGGGACCGCCGCCGCGACCACAACGCCCACGCGCCACCCCATGCTGACAAAACAGACCATCATAACGACCAGCAGGGCGGCGAAGAATTTGATCATGAACTCGTCGACCGACGCGCCGATATTCACCGACTGATCGGTGACTTTCGTCAGGGTCAGCCCCAGCGGCATAGCCGCATTGATTTTTGCCGCTTCGGCATCCAGCGCTTTACCTAACGCCAGACCATTCCAGCCTTCGCGCATGACAATACCGAGCAGCAGCGCTGGTTCAGACTGGTTACGAATCTGCAGCGTGGGAGGATCTTCATAACCTCGTTCCACCGTTGCCACGTCGGATAGCTTGAGCGTTTTACCCTGAGCGATAAATGGCGTATCGCGGATCTTCTGCAATTCGTCGAAAGCGCCATCGAGGCGAATAAAGATCTGCGCGCCGCGAGTCTCGATGGAGCCCGCCGGGGTTAAGGCGTTCTGGCTGTTAAGCGCATTGAAAATATCCTGCGGAGAGAGTCCCATCGTAGCCAGACGCTCATGCGAGAAAGAGATATAAATCCGTTCAGCCTGCTCGCCGATAATATTGACTTTCTTCACGCCAGGGACGTGCAGGAGCTGCTGGCGTAATGTTTCGGCATCACGAACCAACAGGCGCTGCGGCTCCCCTTTCGCTTTCAGCGCAAAGAGCGCGAAAGTCACGTCGGCGAATTCATCATTGATCATCGGCCCGGTCACGCCAGCGGGGAGATTTTTGGCCTCATCCCCAAGCTTTTTTCGCGCCTGATAGAACTCTTCCTGCACCTGAGATGGCGGCGTGCTGTCCTGCAATGAGAGCGTGATAAATGCCATGCCGGGGCGGGTATAGGTTTCCGTACGGTCATACCATTTGAGCTCCTGCAGACGTTTTTCCAGCGGCTCGGCAACCTGATCCTGAATTTCCTGCGCGGTCGCCCCTGGCCAGACGCTGATAATGGTCATCTGTTTGACCGTAAAGGGCGGATCTTCCGCTCGCCCAAGGCCAAAAAACGAATAAATACCGGCTATCGTAATCAGAATAATCAAAAACAGCGTGATCGAGCGCTCGCGCACCGCAAGCGCTGACAGATTGAAGCGTTTTGCGCTCATGGTTTGCTCCCCGCATGGGCAGCATCGCGTGGTTCAGCAAGTCGGACAGACTCGCCTTCATGCAGAAGATGCGCCCCTAGCGCCACAATCTTCTCGCCCGGCCGCAGATCGCCAGTCACCTGCACCGCTTCCGCACCTACGCTAAGCACCTTCACCGGCTGCCAGACGACCTTTGTCGGCCGCGCGGAAATGCGCCAGATACCGGGCCCTTTGCCCGCATCGTACAGAGCAGCCAGCGGAACCTGCATCACCGGGCGCTCCCCGCTATTTTTTTGGATTTGCAGCGTCACGGTCGACCCCAGCGGGGCGTTCGCCAGCGGCCCTTCCAGCACGTACCGCGCCTCGAATGTGCGGGTCGTCGCATCGGCCGAATCCGAAAGCAGCCGCAGTCTGGCAACGACAGGCTCTGTTTCGTTGCCATAGCGCGTAGCCTGAGCTTCGCTGCCGATGGCGGGACGCAACGTCTCCGGTAGCTGCACCAGCGCCTCGCGCTGCCCCGCTCTCGCCAGCCGGATCACCGCCTGTCCGGCGCTGACGACCTGACCGGGTTCGCCGAGGGTCTCCATCACCACGCCGTCGGAATCGGCCAGCAGCACGGCATAGCCCGTCGCGTTTTGCGCCACGTTTGCCTGAGCCTGGGCGGCGCTGAGCTCCGCTTTAGCCGAATCGGCCGCCGCTTTAATCTGGTCATACTCTGACGCGGATACGGCGCCAGAGGCAACGAGGCCACGATAGCGCGCCTCATCACTGATTGCTTTTCTTGCGCGTGCCCTGGCGGCATCAACGGCCTGTTGCTGCGCCAGCGCCTGCAGCTTCAGGTCAACAGGGTCCAGTCGCATCAATGGCTGACCACGTTTAACGCTCTGGCCAGTATCCACAAAACGTTCGAGGATCTTACCCTGCACCCTGAAACCAAGATCGCTTTGCGTTCGTGCTACCACCACGCCGGTAAAGCTCCGGGAAGTGGTGTTCGCGAGTTCAACAGACCCGGCTCTGACGAGCGGCGGCCGCGTGCGCGGATCGTCATTAGCGGAATTGTCGCCGCAGGCCCCCAGGATGAACGGCAGGAGGCAGACGGCAAGGCGGGCTGAATTAAGCCTGAGCATGGGAACCTTATTGCATTAGCAGAATGGTATCCGCATTCTCAGACCAGTGACCAATAAAGTCAATGGTCACAAATCAGGGGGCCAGGCTTCTTAAAATCAGTGAAGAAAGCAGTACCGCTGCTTTGGGAGCCGCTTCGAGATTAAACTGCAGCTGGACGGGGTTAACGAAAGGACACATCACCAGATATACCGCGTGCGTGGCTTCATCCAGCGGCGTTTTTCTTTCAAACTCCCCGTTCTTCCTGCCTTCAAGCAGAATGCCCTCAATCAGCTTCATCAGATGTTCTGTATACTTTTCCGTCGCAGGCCACCGGTCCCTTGCGGCTACGGCGGCAATGTCGTAAAGCTTACGATCGTGGAAAAACAGCTCGCTCCCCGCTTCGGTGAGCGCCCCGAAGAGACGACGGAGTTTCTCGCTGGCTGACGGCGCATCGGCTATTGCCGAATGCACGGCCTCCATGATCAACGACAGACGGTTAGCGCAGATCACCTCGCCGATAGCCTGTTTAGAATCAAAAAATTTATAGATGTAAGCCTTTGAAAAACCTATAGATTTTGCAAGATCTGCCACGGTGGTTTTTTCGTAGCCGTAGTGGCCGAAATGCTCAAAAGCAGCTTCGACAATTTGCTCTCGGACGCTGTGATCAAGTGGACCACGTGATGATGGGACGTTCATATTCTTAGTCATTTTTTCAGCTTAGCGTGATAGCCATTGATTGAAATTTGTGACCATATTGGAATTTAGTCACCTTTCCGGCTAGTTTCAAGGTCGCGCAATGTTATCCTCGCCGGCGACGCTACCTGCGCAGCGCATCTGTTCGCTGCGGGATATGCTGGCGGATCGGTTCGAATGCTCCAGTACCGAAATTGTACCAGACAAATACCTTTGCCAATAAAAGTGCCGAATCCCTATATGAAAGCTTATCTCAATGACAGAAGTGAATGCCCCGCGGGAATGGTCTCTGCTTTTCATCAATGCGAGCAAGCAGTAAGGCGATGCGTTGCAATCTATCCATAACAGATAAGTTCCCTGGGAGGGGTTATTCCGGGCCAGGCAAGATAGTCACTATCGCTGAGCAGGATGCTCTACTTTTGGCGCCTGATAGCAGACTGGATGAACGGGTGATGCCGGGAAACGGCGAATAGACAACGGCCCGGAACTCAGTTCGCGGCCCCGGCGCAGCAGGGTCAAGAGCGTGGCGTCCTGAGCGCCTCACAATGGAGGCGATGTTACTGATGGGGAAACGACCCCAAAGCAAAAAGGGGTTACCTTTCGGTAACCCCTTTTTTTATTTGGCGGAAGCGTAGAGATTCGAACTCTAGAACCCTTTCGGGTCGCCGGTTTTCAAGACCGGTGCCTTCAACCGCTCGGCCACGCTTCCAGAATGACGCGCACTATAAACACCTCTTAGCGCCATGTAAAGCAGGAATTTATCGAACGCGGAGGTTTCTCTCGCAATGGCGCAAAAAACGAGCAATGCGCTAACATCGTTATTTACAACGGCGCCCATAGAGAAGGTTCGCCGATATGAAAAGGGTCAACGCCTTAGCTATTTTGGCGTTTATATTATTGCTCCCCTCTGAAGCATCGGCTCAATATCCTGCATTTGCGGCATTCACCCCACCGTCGAAAGAATATGTGGTGCAAAGCGATCTGAGTGAAGTCACTAACTTACCCAACGTGCCTGCACAGGGTGGCCGGGGGATCTGTTACGCCGCCTCTGCGGCAGTCATGCTTACTGCAGAAAACGGCCTCAAATTACCTGAGGATTGTACTCGCTATACGCCAGACAAGATTTTTTCACCTTACGGGCTGGTAAAACCTTTTGGTGAAGAGGATTCAGGAAGTCATGAGCCTCCTACAGATGAAGGCGGGAGTGCAATAAATTCCTTAAATTATGCCGCATATGTCGCGTTCGGTAACCCATCACTGGAGTGCTCGTCAAAAGATAAAACGATGCCTGATTTCGCCGATAACGATGATGGTGGTATTCGGGAATATACAATGTGGAATCAGGTTTATAATATTTACGAAAACCTCACAAACACAGTTCAAAAAATAAACTTTAATTGTCAGGCATGCATTGAGAATTTTTTTCATACTCACAAAACAGCATTCTCAACCTTAAAGAAAATATTTCCCAATATAAAACAGGAGTCGGTCAGTTTTCTCAGGCTCATGCGGGAACCTACTTATCGCGACTTCGTGGTTAAACTTACCGTGCCGATGAAATGCCAGCGGAAATCCGTGCATAGAGGTTCTGAAGGTTATAAACAGCTGGGGAGAATCCTGGCAAAAAGAAGTCAATGATGGCTGGGTGCAAGTAAAGCCTCTGCTGGATAGCACACGTTACGCTGAGTCTATGATGGGCTGGCGCAGTGACAAGACCAGGCCCTGACAGCAAGATTCCGCAGTGTAGACAAAAAAAAATCCCGCGATATTTCTATCGCGGGATTTTTTTGTATCTGGCGGAAGCGTAGAGATTCGAACTCTAGAACCCTTTCGGGTCGCCGGTTTTCAAGACCGGTGCCTTCAACCACTCGGCCACACTTCCGTAATGAGGCGCACTATAAACAGCTACTTGCGTCGTGTAAAGCCAGCAACCGTTCACTTGCTTCAAAAATAACCAAAACGCTGTTAATCGGTTGAATCAACAACAGATTGACCGTTTTTTCAGCACAAAATCTTACCCCTGAGCGTTAGTGCTTTTTGATGTACATATCTTTGGTGAAGTAGTATCCCAGCTTATCCGGCGTAAATCCCCCCACCCACGGTTTTACCAGGTGGGTACGAACATAGTGATAAACCGGAACCGCCGGCACATCTTTCGCCAGCAGATCCTCTGCCTGCTGGTAGTACTTACCGCGCGTCACCCCATCTGACGCTTTGGCGGCGTTCTTTAAGGCTTCATCATAGGCAGGATTGCTGTACTGGCTGGTATTCTCACTGTCGCCGGTGCGGAAGTTATTCAGGAAAGTGGCGGCATCGTCATAATCGGCAATCCACGCATAGCGCACCGCATCAAAATTGTGCGTGTGCATGGTGTCGAGCATCGTCTTCCACTCCTGGTTTTGCAGCTTCGCCTCCACGCCGAGATTTTTCTTCCACATCGAACTGGCGGCAATCGCCACGCGCTGGTGTGATTCCGATGTGTTGTACAGCAGATTAAACACCAGCGGGTGACTATCTGAGTATCCCGCTTCGCTCAGCAGTTTTTTGGCTTCGGCAATGCGTTTCTCGCGCGGCCAGCTGGCGTATTCCGGATTTTGCAGTTTTACGCCGCCGATATCAGGCTGGCTAATCAGCCAGGCCGGGCGTTGTCCCTGCCCCAGTACTTTTTCCGCAATGATGTCTTTATCCAGTGCCATGTTCAGCGCCAGCCGGACACGCGGATCGTTAAATGGCGGCCTGGTGGTGTTGAACTCGTAATAATAGGTCGCCAGCTGCGGCGACACATTCAGCTGATCGCCCATGGTCTTTTTAAGCTGCGCGAACTGGTTAATCGGTACCGTATAAACAATATCGATTTCACCCGCTTTATAACGGTTAACGTCCGCCGCTTCTGAATGAATCGGCAGCCAGGTCACTTTATTGATTACCGTATGCTGATTGTCCCAATAACGCGGGTTACGTTCGGCCACGATGCGCTCGTTAACGACCCACGCAGACAGCTTATACGGACCGCTGGTCACGATATGCTCCGGTTTGGTCCACTGTTCGCCAAAGCGGTTTACCAGCACTTTATCAATCGGAACCAGCGAAGGGTGCGCCAGCATCGCTAAAAACGCCGCGTTCGGCTGGGTTAATGTAACTTCCAGCGTCGCATAATCCACCGCCTTCACCCCCAGCGTCTCCGGCGCTTTTTTCCCTTCGGCAATCTCCTTCGCGTTCACAATATGCATATTGCCCGGGTAGCTGGAATAAGGTGATGCCGTCAGAGGAGAGACCAGTCGCTGCCAGCTCCAGACAATATCCTGAGCGGTAATGGCGGTCCCGTCCGACCAGGTAATGCCCGGACGTAAATGGAAGGTCCAGACGGTGTTCTCTTTATTTTCCCACTTTTCCGCCAGCCGCGGCTGTATTTCACCAGCCGGTGAGACGCTGACCAGCCCTTCGAAAAGATCGCTGATAATATTAAACTCAACGTCACTCTCGACCTTATGCGGATCCAGTGATGCCGGCTCGCTGCCGTTATTTCTTACCAGTTCCTGCTTCTCTGCCAGCACCGTCCCGGGGGGAACCTGAGCGGCAAATACCGTGGCCGTCGTGCAGAGTAAACCGAGAGCCAGCACTGCTTGCGTGATGTGATTGTATTTTTGTGATTTCATATCCCTTGCCTTTATTACGCTTCGTTTGTACCCTCTCCACACTTAGCCACAGAACGGCAATAACGCAATATTTTTCAGTAACCTATCAGATTCCGATCTGGTTCCTGAAGCCAAACACACAAACTCACCACCTTTCCATTATTTATTAGCATAATATGCTGCGTGATTGCCTCGGGGGTCTAAGTAAAGATGGGTAAAAGCACTATGGCTTCCGTCGTGGTTTTTTTATGCTTCATTATTAATTACATCTGTCATAAGAGAGTGACTCATGGATCGTATTATTACGTCGTCGCGTGACCGTTCATCGCTGCTCAGTACGCATAAAGTTCTGCGGAACACCTATTTCCTCCTCAGTCTGACGCTGGCATTTTCCGCCATTACGGCAACGGCCAGCACGGTGCTGATGCTGCCTTCACCAGGACTGATTCTGACGCTGGTGGGTATGTATGGTCTGATGTTCCTGACCTATAAACTGGCCAATAAGCCGACAGGTATTCTGGCGGCCTTCGCTTTCACCGGCTTCCTGGGTTATATCCTTGGGCCAATGCTCAACGCCTATCTGTCTGCGGGCATGGGTGACCTGATTGGTCTGGCGCTGGGCGGTACCGCTCTGGTGTTCTTCTGCTGCTCGGCCTATGTGTTGACCACCCGTAAAGACATGTCCTTCCTCGGCGGAATGCTGATGGCAGGCGTAGTGGTGGTGCTGATCGGTATGGTTGCTAACATCTTCCTGCAGCTGCCGGCTCTGCACCTGGCCATCAGCGCGGTGTTTATCCTGATTTCTTCAGGCGCAATCCTGTTTGAAACCAGCAATATCATCCGCGGCGGTGAGACCAACTATATCCGCGCTACCGTCAGCCTGTACGTGTCGCTGTACAACATCTTCGTCAGCCTGCTGAGCATCCTTGGCTTCGCAAGCCGGGACTAACCTCTGCCGACGCCGTACTCAGGCCCCGCTTATGCGGGGCCTTATTTTTTGCTACACTGCGGCCAGTCTGAACGGTATGTGAAGAATTATGTTTATCTTTGAAGGCAACGAAATTGAGACCGATAGCGAAGGCTATCTGAAAGAGACGACACAGTGGAACGAAGCCATGGCGGAAGTTATCGCCGGGCAGGAGGGCATTACGCTTTCCGTTGAACACTGGGAAGTGGTGCGTTTTGTACGGGAGTTTTATCTGGAATTCAACACATCGCCCGCCATTCGCATGTTAGTAAAGGCGATGGCGAATAAGTTTGGCGAAGAGAAAGGCAACAGCCGCTATCTCTATCGCCTGTTCCCGAAAGGACCGGCTAAACAGGCCACCAAAATTGCCGGCCTGCCTAAACCGGTGAAATGCATCTAATAGAGGATGGCAAATTTTTGCCACTCTCTGGTGGGTTGATGAGGCTCAGTATTGACCCTGTCAACCCGCGCACTGCGCGGCCCACCGGCGTTTAGCCAGGCGATAAGTGCCGCAACCTGGTCTTCTTCCCCGCAGGCCAGCACCTCCACGCTGCCATCATCAAGATTACGTGCATAGCCCGTCAGCCCAAGGCGTAGCGCCTCCCGCTGCGTCGAGTAGCGAAACCCCACGCCCTGAACCGAGCCATATACCCATGCCATTGTGCAGATTGTCGCCATCGTTACACTCCTTTTTTGGCCTGCCCTGATGCACAGAATAGCAAATTCTCGTCAGCGCACATGCTTCGGCAACAGGCCATAGTGTTGACGAAAACGCGCGGTAAAGCGTGACCCGGACTGATAGCCGCTGTTGAGTGCGATCTCACCTATAGGCAGCGACGTTGACTGCAGCTGGCCTAAGGCGTACGCCATACGAACCTCTTCAACGATCAGGCGAAAACTTTGCGATTCCTGCTGTAAACGGCGGCGCAGCGTCGACTCCCCCAGAAACAACATCCTGGCCACCCGAGGAACGCTCCACGCTTCCGCCGGCGACAGCATGATAATTTGCCGTACCTGGCCGGTCAGATCCTGCTGTCTTTCGTTTAATAGCGGTCCGGCATATCCCGCCTGCTGCAATGCCAGCAGCAGCCCCATCGCCTGATGATGCTGCAGCTCCGTCGAGAGTCCCCCTCTCACCGCTTGCAACACGTTCTGCCACATAAACGACAGCTCCGGGGTCATCGGCGCGCATAGTGATGTCAGCCGGCCGGGCGGCGGCTCGCTCATGTAACGTGCTTTAAAATCCGCGAGCAGGTCTGCGGTCAACGAGAGCAGGTCGGAACAAAATAGCCCATTGTCCGGCTGATTAATGACCTCAAGCTCAAGGTCGGCGGGCAAAATAATCAGCTGCTGCGGGGTGACCTGCATCTGACTGGCCCCCTGCACGATGATTTTACTTCCACGATTGACCCGACACAGCGCAGGCGAAAAAAGCCTGACGCGGTGCAGTTTATATAATCGCCGGGAGGTGATTTCTGCCGCCGATAACGCGTTATGCTGAAAGTGAATATTCTGCATTTGAGCTCTCTGTCTGTCGTTTAGCGTCCTGACATGGCCGTCAGCCGGGCGCTGGCGATAGCATGGCTGCGCAGCATAAAGCCCACCAACGCGCCGCTGGCCTGTGCATCAATCGGTAAAGTCGGCGTATTCAGCGCCCATACCGTAAAGTGGTAATGATGAGGCTTATCCCCGGGCGGAGGACACGCTCCGCCAAAGCCCGCATAGCCGAAGTCATTTCGCCCCTGCACGGCACCTGCAGGCAGTTTAGCGTTGTTTTTATCTCCGGCACCAGTCGCCAGGCTGGAAACCGTCGACGGTATGTTCACAACCGTCCAGTGCCACCACCCGCTTCCGCTGGGGGCATCCGGGTCGTAAGCGGTCACCGCAAAACTGCGGGTGCCCGTCGGCGCATGTTCCCAGACCAGCTGGGGCGAGATATTCCCCCCGCGACAGCCAAAACCATTAAACTGTTGGGATGCCGCCAGGCTATCGCCTTCGCGCATGTCGCTGCTGGTGACGCGAAATGGCGCCGCTGCCGCGCTGGTACTGATAACCGCAATTAAGATTGCCGCTAACCGGGATCCTGTTTTCATCGTATTTTCCTCCGTTGGGTGAGGAATCACTGTAAGATCGCGGGAAGGTTTTTATTGTGCCAAAGCGCCTGCGTTTTGTGCCGAAACGCTCACCTGTCGGCGCGGGTGGAATGATGCTTGCGCCGGTCACTTGTGCTAACCTACGCGCCATTTTTCGGTGCCGACATTCCCGTTGCTTAAAGGTAGCTCCATGACAGATTCCATTTTCCCCCGCTTAGTGTTAACCAAAGGACGCGAGAAATCCCTGCTGCGTCGCCATCCGTGGATTTTCTCCGGCGCCGTCGCCCGGATGGAAGGTAAAGCTCGCTCCGGTGAGACCATCGATATCGTTGATTCGCAAGGGAAATGGCTGGCCCGCGGCGCGTATTCGCCCTCTTCGCAGATCCGCGCTCGCGTCTGGAGCTTCGATCGCAATGAAGCTATCGATAACGCCTTTTTCGAGCGTCGCCTGCAGCAGGCGCAGACCTGGCGCGAATGGCTGGCGGCTCGCGATGGCCTTGACAGCTATCGTCTGATCGCCGGTGAATCCGACGGTCTGCCGGGCGTGACCATCGATCGCTTTGGTCACTTCTTCGTCCTGCAGCTGCTGAGCGCCGGTGCTGAATACCAGCGTGCCGCCATCATCAGCGCGTTGCAAACGCTGTTCCCGAACTGCTCTATCTACGATCGCAGCGACGTCGCGGTGCGTAAAAAAGAGGGGCTGGAGCTGGCGCAAGGTCCGGTTGTCGGCGAACTGCCGCCGGCCCTGCTGCCGATTACCGAGCACGGTATGCAGCTGCTGGTCGACATTCAGGGCGGCCACAAAACCGGTTACTACCTCGACCAGCGCGATAGCCGTCTGGCGACCCGCCGCTATGTCGCCGACAAGCGCGTTCTTAACTGTTTCTCCTATACCGGTGGTTTCGCTGTTTCCGCCCTGATGGGCGGCTGCCGCCAGGTTATTAGCGTCGATACCTCCCAGGAGGCGCTGGACGTTGCGAAACAAAACGTAGAGCTGAACAAGCTGGATCTTTCCAGAGCGGAATTTGTTCGCGACGACGTCTTTAAACTGCTGCGTAAATATCGCGATCAGGGGGAGACGTTTGACGTTATCGTCATGGATCCGCCGAAGTTCGTCGAGAATAAAAACCAGCTGATGGGCGCCTGCCGTGGTTATAAAGATATCAATATGTTGGCGATTCAGCTCTTGAATCCCGGCGGCATCCTGCTGACCTTCTCCTGCTCGGGTCTGATGGCGACCGATTTATTTCAGAAAATCATTGCCGATGCCGCAATTGATGCCGGACGTGATGTACAATTTATAGAACAGTTCCGTCAGGCTGCCGATCACCCGGTGATTGCAACCTACCCGGAAGGGCTGTATCTGAAAGGGTTTGCCTGTCGCATCATGTAACTTGAAAAGCGGAACATTGCCCGCATATAGCAGGTAATAACGTTTCCCAGGAGGTGCCTATGATTGCCAGCAAATTCGGTATCGGCCAGCAGGTTCGCCATACGCTATTAGGCTACCTCGGCGTGGTTGTTGATATCGATCCGGTATACTCGCTCGCCGAGCCGGAAGAGGATGAAATTGCAGCCAATGACGAACTGCGCGCCTCGCCCTGGTATCATGTGGTCATGGAAGATGAGGACGGCCAGCCGATCCACACTTATCTTGCGGAAGCGCAGCTGAGCGGTGAAGCCAGCGATGAACATCCGGAACAGCCGTCGATGGACGAGCTGGCCAGAACGATTCGCCGACAGCTGCAGGCCCCGCGGCTACGTAACTGATGTAAAAAAACCCCGCTATTGCGGGGTTTTTTATTTACTTCGCCAGCCCTAAGCGCGGTATTTCAATCGCCGGGCAGCGATCCATCACCACATTCAGCCCAGCCTCGCGCGCCAGTACCGCCGCCTGTTCGTTAATCACTCCCAGCTGCAGCCACAGCGTTTTCGCACCAATTGCGATAGCCTCCTGAGCAACGGCCAGCGCCGCATCGGAGTTGCGGAAGACATCGACCATATCCACTTTTTCCGGTACATCGCCAAGGGTGGCGTAACCTTTCTGCCCCATCAGCGTGGTACCAGCAACTTTCGGCGAAACGGGGATAACGTGATAGCCCTGTTCAAGAAGGTATTTCATCACCCGATAACTTGGGCGATCCGGTTTGTCACTCGCCCCCACCAGCGCAATCGTCTGGGTTGAGGTGAGAATGCCTGCGATATCGTTCTCTTTCATTTTATCCTCCACTCTTTAGCCCAAGTGTATGCTAATCCGACTGAACGAGCCATTCATCCTAACTTACGGATGCGTCAAAAATTTTCACCCGGACACTTGCAGCAGCAGTCACTTCCAGTAATCTGTCTGCAGGTCAAAATGTGGAATGAAAATATGGAACTGACGACACGTACGTTACCCGCACGCAAACATATCGCGCTGGTTGCTCACGATCACTGTAAAGATATGCTGATGAAATGGGTTGCGCGCCACCAGCCGCTGCTGGCCCAGCACGAACTCTATGCAACCGGCACCACCGGTAACCTTATCTCCCGCGCAACCGGGCTGGAGGTTAACGCGATGCTGAGCGGACCGATGGGTGGCGATCAGCAGGTCGGCGCGCTGATCTCGGAAGGTAAAATCGATGTGCTGATTTTCTTTTGGGATCCGCTCAACGCCGTGCCGCACGACCCGGACGTCAAGGCACTGCTGCGCCTGGCTACGGTGTGGAACATCCCTGTAGCCACCAATGCCTCAACGGCCGACTTTATTATTCTGTCGCCGAATTTCGCCGAACCTCTCGATATTCTGATCCCGGATTATCAACGTTACCTCGCCGACCGTCTGAAGTAATCCCGGCCGGCGGCCCGCCCGCCGGCACTTACGGTTTTCTCTCCACCGGCACATCCAGATCTTCTAACATTTCGACAAACGGCGAAGGCCGCGCTTTGTTGAACAACAGCCAGACGCGAAGCCGCGCACGCGTAATAGCGACATAGAGCAAGCGCCGCTCTTCCGCATCCGGAAAATCCTCCGGCTGCGGCAGTAGCGCCTGCTCCATAATGGATTCGCGCGCCGGGGCCGGAAACGCATCGTCCCCCTCCTGCAGCCCCAACACAATGACATAATCCGCCTGCTGGCCTTTACTGGCATGAATGGTCATAAAATCGAGCTGCAGATGCGGCCAGCGCGTCGCCGCTTTTTCCAGCGCCTCGGGTTTCAAATGATGATAGCGCGCCAGCAATAAAATCCGCTGGTCCGGTTTCGCATAGCCGCTGAGTTTATCGAGGAGATCGTCGAGCTTATCGTCCGCCAGCAGCGTCACGGCTTTCTTGTCTCCGGTCGTCAGGCTGTTCAATGGTTTACTCAACTGATGCGGGTTTTGTTGTATAAAACCGTTCGCCACCTCCCCAATACGCCCGTTAAACCGGTAGGTGGTATCCAGCGCACAGCAATCGCCTTCGCCAAAATAGTGATTGAATGCGGTGGTCAAAGAGAGTTGAGCCCCGCTGAAGCGATAGATAGCCTGCCAGTCATCGCCAACGGCAAATAACGTCGCCTGCGTGTTCTGCCGACGCAGCGCAGCAAGCAAGGCGGCGCGCTGCGGCGAGATATCCTGAAACTCGTCGACCAGAATATGTTTCCACGGGCTGACGAAGCGCCCTTTATCCAGAATATTAATCGCCTGATGTATCAGCCCGGAAAAATCGACCGCGCCTTCGTCTTTCAGCGCCGTTTTCCACGCTTTTAACAGCGGCGCCATCAGCTTAACGCGCTTGCCGAACAGGTCGCGCACCTCTTCCGGCGCGCCGGCGATCATCTCCGCCTGCGATCCCCCGTGCATGCGCATCAGGCTAACCCAGCGATCGAGGCGACTGGCCATTCGCCGCTGGATTTTTTTATCCTGCCAGAATTCGCCGTCCGGCACCTGCCAGCCCATCTCTTCCTCCAGCCACTGCCGCCACCCCTTGGCCTGCGCTTTTTTCTCCTGGCACTGCTGGCGCCAGTTTTTCAGCAGCAAGGTCTGGCGGGCCGTGCTGTCGCTCTCCAGCTTGCTGATGGTCGGCACTTTTTTGCTGCCCTGCTGAATAATATGTAATGCCAGAGAGTGAAAGGTACGAGCCGCGATCTCTTCTGAACCCAGACGTTCACGAATACGCTCATCCATTTCCTGCGCCGCCTGGCGGCCAAATGCCAGCAGCAGAATCTGATCGGCGGCGGCTTCTCCCCGCGTTAATAACCACCCGGCTCGCGCCACCAGCACGGAGGTTTTGCCGCTTCCGGCCCCGGCAAGCACCAACAAAGCGCGCTCGCCGTTGACCACCGCCCGCGCCTGCGCGGGATTCAGCGGAGAAGTTTCGACGCTGGCAAAAAATCCGTGATACTGCTCGAGCATCGATTCGGTAAAAGCCTGATTATGAGCCAGCCGGGCCTCTTCGGTATCAGCCAGCCAGCTTTGGCACTGCCGCCACAGCTCACGACAGTTCTCGAAAGCGTCAAGACGGCTGGTCGGCATCGGCAGACCGGTCAACGCACGACGAATCTTCACCTGAATATCAGTAACCTGCTGACGGGTTAGCCACTTGCCTTCGGCGCTGGCGCGGGCAACCTCCTCCAGCTGCTGCTGGAGAACACCGGCGGCAATACCGCTCATTTCCGCGCTCCACTGCTGCCAGAGGGTATTCAGATGATGATAAAAACGCTGCGTTTCATTCCACTCGGTGCCGTGTAAACGCACGACTTTGCTGTCCGGTAAAACGAACTCCAGTTCGCCCCAGACCAGGCCGCGCTTACATTGAACTGACAATAACTGATTGAAAGGGATAAGATACTCATGGTTATCACCCGAGACTTTTACTCCCGCGTTAAGCAGTTGCACCCGGTCGTAGGGATGCTGTGCCATACGTTTGCCCAATGTTGTCGCTTTAAGTTCCATATCATGCCGAATTTCAATCAGGTTGGATGTTTTTAAGTTTAACCGCCAGCGACCAGGTGCTCCAGCGTAAAAAACGTTACAATGGTCAGGTCTTATTATCTCCAGGACTGAACTGAGGGTTTATGCGTACCATTCTGAATATTTTGAACTTTATCCTTGGCGGTTTCGCCACCACGCTGGGCTGGCTGCTGGCAACCCTGGTCAGCATCATCCTGATCTTCACCTTGCCATTAACTCGCTCATGCTGGGAAATTACCCGACTCTCCCTGCTGCCTTACGGGAATGAAGCCATTCATGTCGATGAACTTGAACCGCAAGGCAAAAATAGCCTGCTGAATGCCGGTGGTACGATTCTGAATATTTTGTGGTTTATCTTTTTTGGCTGGTGGCTGTGCCTGATGCATATTTTCAGCGGTATCGCCCAATGCCTGACCATCATTGGCATCCCGGTCGGTATTGCTAATTTTAAAATTGCCGCCATTGCATTATGGCCGGTGGGACGTAGAGTGGTTTCCGTCGAAACGGCTCGTGCCGCGCGTGAAGCAAATGCGCGTCGTCGCTTTCAGTAACCGGACGGAACACGACCATGCTTAGCCCCTTGCTACGCCGTTATACATGGAACAGTGCCTGGCTCTATAACGCCAGGATTTTTATCGCACTCTGCGGCACAACCGCCGTTCCATGGTGGCTTGGCGAAGTCAAACTGACCATTCCCCTGACGCTGGGCGTGGTGGCCGCGGCATTGACCGACCTCGACGATCGTCTGGCCGGCCGGTTGCGCAATCTGGCCATCACGCTGGTGTGTTTTTTTATTGCTTCCGCCTCGGTGGAGCTACTGTTCCCCTGGCCCTGGCTGTTTGCGCTTGGGTTAACCGTATCGACCACCGGATTTATTTTGCTCGGCGGTCTGGGACAGCGTTATGCCACTATCGCATTTGGCGCCTTGCTGATCGCCATTTATACCATGCTGGGCGTAACGCTCTACGATCGCTGGTATCTGCAGCCGTGCTTTCTGCTGACCGGTGCGGTCTGGTACAACCTGCTGACCCTCTGCGGACACCTGATTTTCCCGATTCGCCCCCTGCAGGATAATCTTGCGCGCAGCTATGAACAGCTGGCGCATTACCTTGAGCTCAAATCCCGTCTGTTTGACCCGGATATTGAGGATGAGAGCCAGGCGCCGCTGTATGATTTAGCCATTGCCAATGGTCAACTGGTGACGACGCTCAATCAGACCAAGGCCTCTCTGCTGACGCGTCTGCGCGGCGACCGTGGCCAGCGCGGCACCCGCCGCACGTTACAATACTACTTTGTTGCTCAGGATATTCACGAGCGCGCCAGTTCATCACACATTCAGTACCAAACGCTACGCGATCATTTTCGCTATAGCGATGTAATGTTCCGATTCCAGCGCATGCTGTCGATGCAGGCGCAGGCATGCCAGAAATTATCCCGCGCGATTCTTTTACGCGAACCTTACCAGCACGATGCCCATTTCGAGCGGGCATTTATGCACCTTGATGCCGCCCTCGACCGCGTACAAGCCAGCGGCGCTCCGGCTGAACAGATGAAAGCGCTGGGCTTTCTGCTTAACAATCTCCGTGCGATCGATGCTCAGCTGGCGACAATTGAGTCGGCGCAAACCAGTGCCCCGGCAAACAGCGCGACCGAAAACCTGCTCGCGGACGATGGACTTAACAGTTTCAGCGATATTTGGCTGCGGCTGCGCCGCAACATGTCGCCAGAATCGGCGCTGTTCCGTCATGCGGTCAGGATGTCACTGGTCCTCTGTACCGGCTATGCGTTTATCCAGTTCACCGGCTTAGACCACGGATACTGGATACTCCTGACCAGCCTGTTTGTCTGCCAGCCGAACTATAACGCCACCCGTCATCGGCTCGCGCTGAGGATTATCGGTACCCTGGTTGGGGTGGCCATAGGCCTGCCGATATTACTGCTCGTGCCATCTGTTGAAGGCCAGCTGCTGCTCATTGTCCTGACCGGCGTGCTGTTTTTTGCTTTTCGCAACGTACAGTATGCCCACGCGACAATGTTCATCACCCTGCTGGTTCTGCTGTGTTTTAACCTGCTAGGTGAAGGTTTCGAGGTCGCGCTACCGCGTATTTTCGACACGCTGATTGGCTGTGCGATCGCCTGGGCGGCCGTGAGCTTTATCTGGCCAGACTGGAAGTTCCGCAATTTGCCGCGGGTGCTGGACCAGGCTATCAACGCCAACTGCCGATACCTCGATGCCATCCTCGAGCAATATCACCAGGGACGCGATAACCGCCTGGCCTATCGCGTTGCCCGCCGCGATGCCCATAGCCGGGATGGCGAACTGGCATCTGTGGTATCAAACCTGTCGACGGAACCGCGGGCAAACTCAGCCATGCGCGAAACGGCATTCCGTTTACTTTGCCTGAACCATACCTTTACCAGCTATATTTCCGCACTCGGCGCGCACCGGGAAAAACTCACGACGGCGGAAATTCTCGCCCTGCTTGATGATGCCGTCTGCTACGTGGATGATGCGCTGCACCACACGCCTGCCGACGAGCAGCGGGTGCAGCAGGCGCTTAATAGTCTGCAGACCCGGATCCAACATCTTGAGCCCCGGGCCGACAGCAAAGAGCCGCTGGTGCTTCAGCAAATTGGTCTGCTGCTGGCGCTGTTACCGGAAATCTGCAGGTTGCAAAAACAGGTTGCGGTTCAACCCGAGTAAGCATCGATACTCTTGTGCTGGCTGTCGGCCCAAACCTTAAGCTCCTGACGCCGCTGCGTCGGGAGCGCTGCGGAATGCACGCCGGCAATCGCGCCTTCCAGCGCATAGAGAACATTCAGGGTGAGGGCTTTATTTGACTCGCGCAATTTCAGCCAGACTTTCTCTGCCCCAAACTGACGGAGCATGTTTTCATCGCTCACGCCCGCGTTAATCAACAGCAGCTCCATGTGAAAACTGATGTTCGGGAGATCTTTTAATCTTCCGGACGCGCGCTGTCGGTGCTTTTCATTACGTGCACTTTGTAATGAGGACGCCGATAGATTGAAAAGCGTTTTGCTATCCCCCCAGAGAGTCTCGTCAACCTGATAATATTTCAGTAATACCGGGCGACCATTTTTCCGCATCGTCAAAAGAGGGGTAGCATGCACAACGCGATATTCCGCGCTCTGCTCACAAATTTTAAGATAGATTTCGCCCTCGGCAACCATGGCAAAAACGGTATCGTCTATGGCAAGGCTATAGCCCCCAAAGAGCGGGCGACAGCTTATTTTGCCGAGTGGAGATAAACATTCCTGGAGTTGATGGAACCGTAAAGATGAAATTTTCTTCATGATTATTCCTTTGTTAATCATGTAAATAGAATATTATTTGTGAACGGATCCGTTAATATAGAAAGTAAGTGACTTCGTATATTGCAGCAAGATGATTTTTACACTGTTCAACATTTAATCATCATTTTGCGAGGTGCTTTCAGAAAACTGTCTGCCGGGAATACCCGATATATAAGGAATAAATACGCAAGCCCCGCGCACTGAAATACAAGTGAATAGTTTGGCGAGCAGGGTGAAAAATTTGAGAGATATGAATATAGCGATGGACCAGACGATCTGGTCTCTGCCATAACCATTGCCGAGAAGTATCGATCTCTCCACTCTCCCCACCAGGAAGGTCTGACGCGGAAGCGACAAAAATCATGTACAATTTTCAACCAATGAAGTGATAAATGAGGTTGATCTTTTCCCCTGCTGGATATACTGTATATTCATACAGTAACCCACAGGCGGGATAGACTATGTTTACTTCAGCTTACGCAAATCGTTCATCACTGACTTCTGCTTCAGTACGTCGCCCTTCACATGACGTCGTCGAACAACCGGCCAGCGGGCTGATCAGTGAAATTGTCTACCGTGAAGATCAACCTATGATGACGCAATTACTCCTGCTACCTTTATTACAGCAGCTTGGCCAGCAGTCTCGCTGGCAGCTCTGGCTCACGCCGAAGCAGAAATTGAGTCGCGAATGGGTTCAGTCTTCCGGATTACCGCTGTCGAAGGTTATGCAGATTAATCAGCTCTCCCCTTTCAACACCGTCGATTCGATGATCCGCGCGCTGCGCACAGGGAATTACAGTGTGGTGATTGGCTGGCTGACAGATGAACTGACGGCAGAAGAGCACGAACGTCTGGTCATCGCCGCACAAGAAGGACATGCAATGGGGTTTATCATGCGGCCGGTTGGAAATACGAACCCGGCTGGGAGACAACTCAGCGGGCTAAAAATTCACTCGAATTTGTACCATTAAGCCAAATTAGGATTAATCCTAGAATTTTTTTTGCTTACAATAATACCATTTTCAGAACAGGGTGATTTGTACCGGAATGCCTGTCTGATGCGGTTTCGCGGCTTTATTTGGCGAACAAAAATTAACCATATTTGTTAAATCTTGTGTACACAACCCTTTTTTTTCATATGCCTGACGGAGTTCACACTTGTAAGTTTCGAACTAAGTTGTAGACTTTACATCGCCAGGGGTGATCGGCTTACGCTGCATGTATCAGCATAGTTAACAACAAGTCACGCCCCGGGTGAAGGATTTAACCGTGAGGTCTTTTGTAACTTCATGGCGAATTTTGGATGATAATGAGGCGCAAAAAATGAAAAAGACAGCTATCGCGATTGCAGTGGCACTGGCTGGCTTCGCTACCGTAGCGCAGGCCGCACCGAAAGATAACACCTGGTATGCAGGTGGTAAACTGGGCTGGTCCCAGTTTCACGATACCGGTTTCTACGGTAACGGTTTCCAGAACAACAATGGCCCAACCCACAACAGCCAGCTCGGTGCTGGTGCGTTCGGTGGTTATCAGGTAAACCCGTACCTGGGTTTTGAAATGGGTTACGATTGGCTGGGTCGCGTTGCATATAAAGGCAGCGTAGACAACGGCGCTTTCAAAGCTCAGGGCGTTCAGCTGACTGCTAAACTGGGTTACCCGATCACTGACGATCTGGATATCTATACCCGTCTGGGTGGTATGGTCTGGCGTGCAGATGCTGACGGCAACTACGGTTCTACCGGCGTTTCCCGCAGCGAACACGACACTGGCGTATCCCCGGTATTTGCTGGTGGTTTAGAGTGGGCTGTTACTCGTGACATCGCTACCCGTCTGGAATACCAGTGGGTTAACAACATCGGTGACGCAGGTACCGTTGGCGCGCGTCCTGACAACGGCATGCTGAGCCTGGGTGTTTCTTACCGTTTCGGTCAGGAAGAAGCAGCTCCGGTTGTTGCTCCGGCACCGGCACCGGCTCCGGAAGTGACTACTAAGCACTTCACTCTGAAGTCTGACGTTCTGTTCAACTTCAACAAATCTACCCTGAAACCGGAAGGTCAGCAGGCACTGGATCAGCTGTACACTCAGCTGAGCAACATGGATCCGAAAGACGGTTCTGCAGTGGTTCTGGGCTACACCGACCGTATCGGTTCTGACGCTTACAACCAGCAGCTGTCTGAGAAACGTGCTCAGTCCGTTGTTGATTACCTGGTGTCTAAAGGTATCCCGGCTGGCAAAATCTCCGCACGTGGCATGGGTGAATCCAACCCGGTTACCGGCAATACCTGTGACAACGTGAAAGCTCGCGCTGCACTGATCGACTGCCTGGGCCCAGATCGTCGCGTAGAGATCGAAGTTAAAGGTTACAAAGACGTAGTAACTCAGCCGCAGGCTTAAGTTTAACTACCGATAAAAAACCCCGCTTTGGCGGGGTTTTTTTTGGGCTAAATTCTGGTATCAACACACAGTCTGCCCGGTACTGTCGTCCTGCCCTGTCCTTTGCAGCTACTCTTTCCCCAACAGCACCTGTAGATCGTGCTTCAGGCTGGACATTTTACTGGCGTACTTCTCTTTATGCTCGGCGTCTTCAATCAACTGTACGATGGTTTCAGACAGGGTTTTTCCACGCCGCTGCGCGAGCCCCGCCAGTCGCTGCCAGACGATAAACTCCAGATCGATCGACTTTTTGCGCGTGTGCAGATGCTCAGCGTTGAAGTGCCGTTTCCGACGCGCGCGGATTGTCTGCTTCATCCGGTTCATTAACTCCGGATTCATATGCTGCTCAATCCAGGTATGCACCAGAACAGGTTCATTTTCGAGCGTCAGTAAGACATCGACCGCGGCTTTCGCTGCGCTGGCTTCAATGTAGCGGGTAATCAGCTCACCTTCCCGGTGCTTTTTTACCAGATATTTCCATTTCCAGCCGCTTTCAAGGTTTTCCAGTTGTTGATATTTCATTGCGATCTCAATGTGACCGTGTAACTCATTTCAGGATATCAGTTTTTTCCCAATGTGCTGAGAATAAATCATCATTCGTGATGCAGGTAGCCCGGTAATCATCGCGGCAAACGCAATCCCCCGTGTGCTCAGACGCAGCATAAGGTATAATCGCGCGTTTTACATCTGACTAAAAAACAGCGACTTTGACCATTACGAAACTTACCCGAAACGACCTCGCTCCTGATACGGAAAGTTATCAGGCGCTGTTTGCACAAGCCGATTTAGCCCAGGCGGAAGATGGCCTCTCCGGCGAACTGCAGCCCCGTTTATTCTATGGTCTGGAGCAACTTCTGGTGACTCCGACCATCTCGCCATTCATGCTGGTGAAAGCCCCGGAAGAGCCGGAGTACCTGCAGTGGCTGGCGACGGAAACGCGAACCTTACATGAGCCTGCCGCACCGCTCTACGGTGTGCGCTATCAGGTCAATGGCGGCAACGTCACCCTCACCCCGGCTAAAGATGCCGACGATAATTTTGCCAGCTCCGCGCCGGTTGAAACTGCCGACTGGGTAGAAGCGGAGCAGCTCTTTGGCTGCGTGCGCCAATTTAACGGCGAAATCACTCTCCAGCCGGGACTGGTACACCGGGCCAACGGCGGCGTACTGATTATTTCTCTGCGCGCGTTACTCGCTCAGCCGCTGCTCTGGATGCGTCTGAAAAGCATGGTCACCCGCCAGCGCTTTGACTGGCTGTCCATTGACGAGTCTCGTCCTCTGCCGGTCGCGATTCCCTCTATGGCGCTCAGCCTGAAAGTGATTCTGGTTGGGGAACGTGATTCATTGGCCGATTTCCAGGAGATGGAGCCCGAACTCTCCGCTCAGGCGATTTACAGCGAATACGAAGAGAATATACAGATTGCCGATGCGGATACGCTCAAACTGTGGTGTCAGTGGGTAGGGAAAAACGCGCAGCAGCTCGGACTACCGGGAGTGGCCGCTGACGCCTGGCCCCTGTTGATTCAGGAAGCCGCGCGTTATACCGGCGATCAGGAGACATTACCGCTGTGCCCGCTCTGGATAGCCCGCCAGCTACGCGAAGCGGCGGCGTTCTGCGAAGGTGGGCAGATCACCGCGGAAGAGATGCAAACCATGCTGGCCCGCCGCGAGTGGCGTGAAGGCTATCTCGCCGAGCGGATTCAGGACGAAATCCTGCAAGAACAGATAATGATTGAAACCGAAGGCGAATGCATCGGCCAGATTAACGCCTTGTCGGTCATCGAATTCCCCGGACATCCGCGTCCGTTTGGCGAACCGTCTCGCATCAGCTGCGTGGTACACATCGGCGACGGTGAGTTCATTGACGTTGAACGTAAGGCGGAACTGGGCGGCAACATCCATGCCAAAGGCATGATGATCATGCAGGCGTTCCTGATGTCCGAGCTGGAACTCGAACAGCAGCTCCCCTTCACGGCTTCGCTGACCTTCGAACAATCCTACAGTGAAGTCGACGGCGACAGCGCCTCGATGGCCGAGCTATGTGCGCTAATCAGCGCTCTCGCTGGCGTACCGATTAATCAGAGCATCGCCATTACCGGTTCCGTCGATCAGTTTGGTCGCGTGCAGCCGGTAGGCGGCCTTAATGAGAAAATCGAAGGCTTTTTCACCATTTGCCAGCAGCGCGGATTAACCGGTAAGCAAGGGGTCATTATTCCCGCGGCAAATATCCGCCACCTGAGTCTGGCAGCAGAACTCCGGCAGGCCGTTGCTGACGAGCAGTTTTTCATCTGGGCGGTGGAAGATGTCACGGAAGCGCTGCCTGTTCTGACCCAGCTGCTCTGGGACGGTGAAGGGCAAACTTTACGGCAAACCATCCAGGAACGGATCGCGCAGGCGACGCAGCAAGAGAGTCGTCATCGTTTTCCGTGGCCGCTACGCTGGTTAGGTGGTTCAGGTTCGAACTGATCGGACTTGTTCAGCTTACACGTGTTAGCTATCCTGCGTCCCGAACTCAAAATAAGGCTTACTGAAAACATGGTAGATAAACGCGAATCCTATACGAAAGAAGACCTTCTTGCCTCTGGCCGTGGTGAACTGTTTGGCGCAAAAGGCCCACAGTTACCCGCGCCGAATATGCTGATGATGGACCGCGTCATCAAAATGACTGAGACGGGTGGTAACTACGATAAAGGTTATGTTGAAGCAGAACTCGATATTAACCCGGACCTGTGGTTCTTCGGTTGCCACTTTATCGGCGATCCGGTTATGCCTGGCTGTCTGGGACTGGATGCCATGTGGCAGCTGGTTGGTTTCTATCTGGGCTGGCTCGGCGGCGAAGGCAAAGGCCGCGCACTGGGCGTTGGCGAGGTAAAATTCACCGGCCAGGTCCTGCCGACTGCGAAGAAAGTCACTTACCGTATTCACTTCAAACGCGTTGTTAACCGTCGTCTGATTATGGGCCTGGCGGATGGTGAAGTGCTGGTTGACGATCGTCTGATCTACACCGCAAACGATCTGAAAGTCGGTCTGTTCCAGGATACGTCTGCATTCTGATAAGCAGCGATGCTTAAAAAAGGCGAAGCCCCCGCTCTGCGGAGGCTTCTTTTTTTAAAGAGACAGTCAGGCAGTTTGTACCCTGTCCTCCATGGCTTCTCGCCAGCCTCCTAGCCAGTAGGACCTTTGGTTCAAGGTCTGGTAGGGACACATTTCTTTCGATCTTCCGGTTATCCCGGCCTGGTATCCACGTTGATGTGCCCGTTCCAGGCGATCTCGTTTTTGTCTCTTCATGCCTCGTTTCCCTCATTATTTGATCTGGTGGAAAAGAAAACAGTGGTCACTAAACGTGCAACCACGGTTAACGAATACCGCGAATCAGAGGCAACGTCAATGCGCAAAATTCACGCCATTGTCATAATTGTGAGCTACATGAAAATTCATTTGTACAAAAAATGTGAACCGGCACAAGTAACGATCTGACGAGACAAATAAAAAAACCGCGGGGTTTTTCAGACCACCGCGGCGCTTCATTTTCATTCATTTTGCTTATGGCAGGCGATTCAATTCGCTGGCAATTGCCGTGGCTTCCTGAGACCAGGCCTGAGCCAGGGTCTTCACCATCGCATCATAGCCATCCTGCTGCTGCTTAAGCTCAATATTGAACGGACGCTTAATCAGCTGCCCCTGATGCTTGAGCAACCACTCACCGCTGACAATAACCCGGCCATCGTAACGGCCATGGAAGCCATTAACCGCCACGTTGAGCGTATCCTGTTCGCTGCCCAGAGGCTGTGAAGCAACCACCCAGCCCGGAAGTTGAGCACTCAGATTCGCCACCAGCGTCATACGCAGCTGCTGATCGAGCGGGCTGGCCCACAGATTGTTATTGGCAATGACATACTGCACGTCACTGGTCTGATAGACCACCCCGTTGCCCGCCAGATAATCCGGGATACTGACCTGTTCAACCCACAGCAGATTTCTGCTCTGGTGGGCGGCGCTTTGCGCGCCGCTTTGTACAACCGGAAGCTGATAGTAGGTTTTATTTTCCCCACTGCTGCAGGCCGCCAACGCGCAGGCCGCAGCCACAATTAGCCATTTTTTCATTATTTCGCTCCCTTCGGCTGAGGATCTTTCTTATCCTTGGCCTCGAATACCAGCGCATTGCTCTTATCATTGAGCGTTTTCAGTACCGGCTGCAGTTCGCGAAGAACCTGATCCAGTCGCTGCATATCGGCCACCATTTTATTGTATGCCGCCGAGCCTGGCTGGAAGCCCTGCATACTGCGGTTCAGTTCGCGCAGCGTATTCTGCATATCGCCAGGAAGCTGCTGCATTGACGGGCTTGCCGCTATCTTGTTCAGGCTATCCAGCGTGGTCTGAACATGCTGCATCGTTTTTTCACTTTGCGCCAGCGTGGTGGTCGCTTGTTCCAACAGCGGATTTATCGGCAGGTTGTTAATCTTATCCAGCGCTTCCATCAGGCGCTGCTGGATCTGCGCCAGACCACCGCTGATTGTTGGAATGATCGGATAGGATCCAAACTCCTGAATCTTGCCGCGCGGAGGCGCCTTCGGATAGAAGTCGAGATCGATATACAGCGCACCGGTCACCAGGTTCCCTGTTTTCAGCGATCCCCGCAGGCCACGATTAATCAGATCATCAATATGCGTACGGATATTTGGATCGCCGCCGAGCTGACTGATCAGCCGTTCTGGTTCAATACGAACCTCTACCGGGATACGATAGTCTTCATTCAGGTGCTGATACAGTCCTGGAATAAAGAACGGCACTTTACCGACGGTACCCAGGCGGATTCCACGGAACTCGACCGGAGCCCCCGGCTGCAGTCCGCGCACCGAGTCTTTAAAGAACATGACGTAATCAATATGCTGGGTAAAGACGGAATCCTGAATGCTCTTCTGATCGTCAAACAGATGGTAACCCGTTTTGTTCGCCACCGGCTCGCCCATATCCAGACCTTCCGGGATATCAAAGCTGACGCCGCCGCCGAACAGGGTCGCCAGCGATCCCATCTCCACGCGCATCCCGGATGAGGAGAGATCGACCGCAATACCGCTGTCTTTCCAGAAGCGGACGTTGGTTGTTACCAGACGATCGTTGGGCGCATTGATAAACAGCTGATAGGTGATGCTGCGCTTTTGGGCATCAAAGGAGCTGGTTTCCACCGATCCAACGCGATAGCCACGGAAGAGTACCGGATCGCCAGGCGACAGCTGACCCGCTTTATTACTCTCCAGCAGAATACGGATCCCTTTTGCATCCGGCGAAGCCAGCGGCGGAGAGTCCAGCAGCGGGAAACGGGCGGGCTCCCCGCCTTTCGTCCCCGGCTGCAGTTCAATATATGCTCCGGACAACAGCGTACCGAGTCCGCTGATCCCTTCACGTCCTACCTGCGGTTTGACGACCCAAAAAACGGAATCTTCATGCAACAGTTTCTTCATGCCGGCGTTCAGCCGGGCTTTAATCTCTACGTGGGTCAGATCGTCGGTCAACGTGGCGCTCTCGACGACCCCCACATCCACGCTGCGGCTTTTAATCCGGGTTTTCCCGCCTTCAATCCCTTCAGCGTTGGTGGTGATCAGCGTCACTTCCGGCCCTTGATGGCTGTAGTGATAAAAAAGAATCCACGCGCCGATTAGCACAGTGACGATGGGGAAGATCCACACGGGTGACCAGTTCTTCACCTTTTGCACTTTCGCTTCTCCGCTCTTATTTTCCATGCTGCTGCATTTCCTCATGGCTTGAATCTGGTTCACGGTCCCACAACAAACGAGGGTCAAAGGTCATGGCTGAGAACATTGTCATGACAACAACGAGCGCAAACATCACCGCCCCTATCGCAGGATAGATACTCATCAACCCTCCCATGCGCACCAGCGCCGAGAGCACAGCGATGACAAAAACATCAATCATTGACCAGCGGCCAACAAACTCCACAATTTCGTAAATCAGGTGCATGCGCTCCGAGTCGCGCTGTCCGTTACCGTTAGCGTTCCAGCACAGCCAGGCAATGGCGAGCATTTTCAGCGTCGGCACCATAATACTGGCGATAAATATCACCAGCGCCACCGGGTACGAGCCTTCACTCCACAGCAGGATCACCCCCGCCATGATCGTTGACGGCAATTTATCGCCCAGTAAATCGGTAATCATGATCGGCATGATATTGGCGGGCAGATAAAGGACGCATGAGGTCAGCAGCAGGGCCAGCGTCCACTGCAGGCTATGCTTGCGTCGCGCGGTACCTTTTGTCTGACAGCGGGGACAAACGGCTTCATCAGCGGGCAAAACCGCGGTACAGCACGAACATGAACGTAGCCCCTGGCGGATCCCCGTCACGCCGATCTTCAGCGGCTGCGTCACCGCCGGCATCGGGGCAATATCGTCCCACAACCAGCGCCGGTCTACGCACTGCAGCGCACGCAGCTGCAGCATGCAGAACAAACACCAGGGAACAAAGCTTAAGCCGACGCCGATATCACCGTATGCCATCAGCTTGACGAAGCTCACCAGCACCCCGGCGAGGAAAATCTCCGCCATTCCCCAGGTTTTAAGGTGAAACAGAATGCGCGCCAGAAACGCCTTTAGCGCGCGCGGCATATGAATGCGGTTGACCAGCAGCAGAATGGTGACCAGACAAAAAGCGGGCACCAGCTGTACGAAGAGTAAAAAGAAGGTGCCGAGGCTGGCGTAATCTTCGCTAAACAGCACGCCGGGGATTTCCAGCAGCTTGATTTCGCTGCTGAGACCGCTCACCTTCATATCCACAAAGGGAAACAGATTGGCCAACAGCAGCATAAACAACGCCACCAGCGCATAGGCTGTAGGACGCTGCCGGGGCGCGTCCCACGAAGTTGTCAGCGTCGTGCCGCAGCGCGGACACACGGCTTTCTGGCGATGCTCCAGCTGCGGCAAAGCCACCAGCAAATCACATTGTGGGCACAGGATATGCCGCGCAGCATGATGATGATCGCACATGAAAACTCCTCAGCTTATGCGCCGTTTTTTAATCCTTCGAGATATTCCCAGCGTTCAAAGGCAGTTTCCAGCGCCTGTTCCGCCTCGGCCAGCTGCGCCAGCACCTGCTGCGTATGATCATGGGACTGGCCAAAGAAAGAAGGATCGGCAACCTGTTCCTGCAGGGTTTGCAGTTGGGTTTCCAGTTCTTCGAGCCGTTGTGGCAACTGTTCCAGTTCGCGCTGCAGGTTATAGCTTAGTTTGCCTGATGCTCGTTTGACACTTTCTGCTTTCGGTTGAGCAACCTCTACCGCTTTTTTGCTAATCTGCTGCTTTTGCGCCAGATACTGCGCTTGCTGGCCGCGGGCGTCGTGATAGCCGCCGACATATTGCCCGATGCGCCCTTCCCCTTCGAAGATCCAGCACTCGGTAACGGTATTATCGACGAATTGACGGTCGTGGCTGACCAGCATCACGGTGCCCTGATAACCGTCCACCAGCTCTTCCAGCAGTTCGAGGGTTTCGACATCCAGATCGTTGGTCGGTTCATCGAGGATCAGCAGGTTGCTGGGCTTGAGGAACAGACGCGCCAGCAGCAGGCGGTTACGCTCACCGCCGGAGAGCGCGCGCACCGGTGTCATCGCGCGCTTCGGATGGAACATGAAGTCCTGCAGGTAGCCCAGAACGTGGCGCGGCTTACCGTTGACCATCACTTCCTGCTTGCCTTCCGCAAGGTTGTCCATCACCGTTTTATCCGGGTCAAGCTCCGCGCGGTGCTGGTCGAAGTAGGCCACTTCCAGCTTGGTCCCGACGTGAATACGTCCGCTATCCGCTTTCAGCTGACCAAGCATCAATTTCAGCAGCGTGGTTTTCCCACAGCCGTTCGGGCCAATCAGGGCAATTTTGTCACCGCGCTGGATCTGGGCGCTGAAATCCTTAATCAGGACCTTGCCATCAACCTGGTAGTTGACGTTCTCCATTTCGAAGACAATCTTACCCGAGCGAGCAGCCTCTTCGACCTGCATCTTCGCGCTGCCCATCACTTCACGGCGCTCGCCACGTTCGCGGCGCATGGCTTTCAGTGCCCGCACACGCCCTTCGTTACGGGTACGACGCGCTTTGATCCCCTGACGGATCCACACCTCTTCCTGCGCCAGCTTACGATCGAATTCCGCATTCTGGAGCTCTTCCACGCGCAGCGCTTCTTCTTTATCCAGCAGATACTGATCGTAGTTCCCCGGGTAGGTCACCAGCTTGCCGCGATCGAGATCGACAATCCGCGTCGCCATGTTGCGAATAAAGGAACGGTCGTGCGAGATGAAAATAATGGTCCCTTTGAAGGTCTTGAGGAAACCTTCCAGCCAGTCAATGGTTTCAATATCCAGGTGGTTGGTCGGTTCATCGAGCAGCAGCACGCGCGGCCCGCTGACCAGGGCGCGGCCGAGAGCCGCTTTACGCAGCCAGCCGCCGGAGAGCGAGGAGAGCTCGGCGTTGGCATCGAGATTAAGCTGCTCCAGCACTTCGTTAATACGGCTGTCGAGCTGCCACAGCCCTAAATTGTCCAGCTGCTCCTGCAGACGCGCCAGTTCATTCAGGTTCTTGTCGCTCGGGTCGGTCATCACCAACTGCGAAACATCGTGATAGCCTTTGAGATAGGCCGCCTGCTCGGCGATGCCTTCGGCAACGAAATCATAGACGGTTCCGCTCACATTGCGCGGCGGATCCTGCTGCAGTCGCGCGACCACCAGATCCAGCTCATAAATAATGCGCCCGTCATCCAGCCCCTGCTCCCGGTTAAGGATTTTCATCAGGGTGGATTTGCCCGCGCCGTTGCGCCCGACCAGACAGACGCGTTCGTTATCTTCGATATGCAACTCGGCATTATCCAGCAGCGGAGAGTCGCTGAAGGAGAGCCAGGCACCATGCATACTAATTAATGACATTCTTTATTCCTTTCAGGCTGCAGTAATCAGCCAGCAGTTGTGGATCTGACGGTTACGGGCGAAATCCTGAGACAGCGTTTTTTGGGTAATTTCTTGCGCTTTCAGCCCCAGCTGCGCCAGCCCGTCATGATCCATACGGAAACCGCGTTTGTTATTCGAGAACATAATCGTGCCGCCTTTACGCAGCAGACGTTTGAGATCCGTCATCAGACGCAGGTGGTCGCGCTGCACGTCGAAGGCATCTTCCATGCGTTTTGAGTTAGAGAACGTCGGCGGATCGATAAAGATCAGATCGAACTGCTCATCGCTCTCGCGCAGCCAGCCCAGCACGTCAGCCTGCATCAGGCGATGCGCGCGCCCGGTTAAGCCGTTGAGGCGCAGGTTACGTTCGGCCCATTCGAGATAAGTTCGCGACATATCGACGGTGGTCGTTGAACGCGCCCCGCCGAGGCCTGCATGAACGCTGGCGCTGCCGGTGTAGGCGAAAAGGTTGAGGAAGTCTTTCCCTTTGCTCATCTGGCCCAGCATGCGACGCGCAATACGGTGGTCAAGGAACAGACCGGTATCCAGATAGTCGGTCAGGTTGACCCACAGACGCGCGTTATACTCCTGAACCTCGAGGAAATCGCCCTTCTCGGCCATTTTCTGATACTGGTTTTTCCCTTTCTGCCGCTCGCGGGTTTTCAACACCAGCTTATTCGGCGCAATGCCAAGCACGGAGATCGTTGCGGCGATAATATCGAACAGACGCTGACGCGCTTTATGCGCATCAACCGTTTTCGGCGGCGCATACTCCTGTACCACAACCCACTCGCCGTAGCGGTCGATCGCGACGTTATACTCCGGCAGATCGGCATCATACAGCCGGTAACACTCGATCCCTTCCTGACGCGCCCATTTCTCGTATTTCTTCAGATTTTTGCGCAGGCGGTTAGCGAAATCTTCCGCCAGGGAGACCGCGCCGCTGCCGTCGTTTTCCGCCAGATGGTAATTCTTCTGTACACAGTCCAGCGGGCCGTTCTTGGCTTTAAACTGCTTGTCCGCACGCAATTGCAGGCAGCTCAGAAGCTCCGGCGAAGCGCTGAACAGCGACAGATTCCAGCCACCAAACTGGGTTTTCATCGTCCGACCAAGCAGGCTATGCAGGGCAATCAGCGCCGGCTCGCTTTCAAGACGTTCGCCGTACGGCGGGTTGCTGATAACGGTCCCGTACGGGCCTTTTGGCAGCGGATTGCTGAGTTGGGCAACATCTTTCGCTTCAAATGTAATCAGTTCGCCGACGCCCGCGCGACGGGCGTTGCTGCGCGCGCGTTCAATGACGCGGGCATCGACATCAGAGCCATAGAAACGCGACTCATAGGCCGCCAGCCCTTTACGTGCGCGGGTCTGTGCTTCGGCCTTCACCTCTTTCCAGACCGCGTCATCGTGCTGCAGCCAGCCGTTGAAGCCCCAGTGACCGCGATGCAGACCCGGTGCGCGGTCGGTCGCCAGCATAGCGGCTTCAATCAGCAGCGTACCGGAGCCGCACATAGGATCGAGCAGCGGCGTTCCCGGAACCCAGCCAGAGCGCATGACGATCGCCGAAGCTAGCGTCTCTTTGATCGGCGCCATGCCGGTGCCGTCGCGGTAGCCGCGCAGGTGCAGACCTTCGCCGCTGAGATCGAGTGAAATGTGCGCCGTCTCTTTATTCAGCCAGACATTAATCCGCAGATCGGGGTTTTCACGATCGACGTTTGGCCGCGGTAGATTTTTACGCGTGAAGCTATCGACGATCGCATCTTTAACCTTTAACGCCCCGTACTGACTGTTGCGAATCTCATCGTTCAGCCCGCTAAAATGGACGGCGAAGGTGGCGTCAGGGGTGAAAATCTCCGTCCATGGAATGGCCTGCACACCGAGGTACAGATCCAGGTCGCTATACACGCTACACTGGCCCAGCGGCAGCATGATGCGCGAAGCCAGTCGGCTCCACATCAGGCTTTGATACAACAGGCGCGTATCCCCCTGAAAATGGACCCCGCCCTGGACAACCTGGCAGTCCACCGCGCCAAGTGCTTCCAGTTCAGTTTTTAACAGCTCTTCAAGGCCACGAGCCGTACTGGCAAACAGAGAATTCATATCGTCACTTTTACTAAAAGAAAATTGTTGCGCATTATAGCCAATATGCGCCCCATGTCATAAAGTTAAAGGCTTATTTTTAAGCCCAGAGGCAGCGCATGATAACGCTATCGCGACTTTTTATTCATCCCGTCAAATCCATGCGTGGAATTGGTCTGACGCACGCGTTTGCCGATATCAGCGGCCTGGCCTTCGATCGCGCCTTTATGGTGACGGAAACCGATGGCACCTTTATTACTGCCCGCCAGTTTCCACAGATGGTGAAGTTTACGCCATCCCCGCTGCACGACGGTATTCATCTGACGGCGGTAGACGGCAGCAGCGCGATAGTGCGCTTCAGCGATTTTTCAGCGCAGGGTGCGCCTACCGAGGTATGGGGGAATCACTTCACCGCGCTGATTGCTCCGCCATCGGTCAACCAGTGGCTCAGCGGTTTCTTTAACCGCGATGTTCAGCTCCGCTGGTTAGGCCCTCACCTCACCCGGCGGGTGAAGCGCCATGATGCCGTCCCACTCACCTTCGCCGATGGTTTCCCCTATCTGCTGGCTAACGAAGCCTCACTGCGCGATCTGCAACAACGCTGTCCGGCCAGCGTACGAATGGAGCAGTTTCGCCCTAATCTGGTGGTGATCGGCGCGGCGGCCTGGGAAGAGGATACCTGGAAAGTGATTCGCATTGGTGACGTGGTTTTTGACGTCGCCAAACCATGTAGCCGCTGCGTGCTGACGACCGTCAGTCCGGAACGGGGGCAAAAGCATCCCTCCGGTGAACCGCTGGCCACGCTGCAGCAGTTCCGCACCGCGCTGGATAACGGCGATGTCGATTTTGGGCAAAACCTGATTGCCCGCAACAGCGGCGTCGTGCGCGTGGGCGATGAAGTGGAAGTGCTGACTCGCGGCCCGGCAAAAGCCTACGGCGCAGGCGAGAGCGACGATACGCCGGCGGTTGTCGCACAGCCGGATGCGGTCATTGAAATTGAATGGCAGGGGCAGCGGTTTAGCGGCAATAATCAGCAGGTATTGCTGGAGCAGCTGGAGCAAAAAGGCATTCGCATCCCCTACTCTTGTCGGGCTGGGATTTGCGGCAGCTGCCGCATCAGACTGGAAGAAGGCGAGGTCAGCCCGTTGAAGAAAAACGCGGTCGCTGGCGATGGTACGATTCTGTGCTGTAGCTGTATACCGAAAACGGCCTTACGGCTGGCGCCTTAGCGCGTTTTAGACCGCCTGACCCAGGCTGTAGCTGGTCATACCCTGCGCCGGTTGCAGCCTGTCATTCATGATTTTAATCACATCCCCCAGCTGCATGACTCGCCCGGCGACCGTCACGCCCGGCTGCGCCAACAGACAGAGCGCGGCATTTTCACCCGGTTCAACCACCAGCAGATTAACCTGCTGTCCGCTATCGCTGAGCCAGGCGCTGGCGGCATCGCCGGTGGCGGGCTGCCAGGAGACCTCATGCGTTGTGAAGTGCCAGCTTTTTGGCATCTGCGGTTTCAGGAAGCGAATGGCGACCAGCGCGTTGAGAACTAATTCCGCGCGCTGCTCTTTAGATAACTCGATATCGCGACATTTTTCTTCAAAAGAGAAATACAGCGCGGCATCGTCAACACAGAATCCGGAAGGTGAGAAGGCGTCGGGCGTCAACATTCGACGCGCAAACCGCGAACGGAACAACATACCATTGGCCAAATCGAGCATCATACGATCGTGCTCTTCATCGTAATACCAACGCCAGTTATCGTCAGGTTTAATTCGCATCGTTCCCCCGTCCTCTTTCCCGTGCATCTCTTATGCAATAGCATCCTGCAGCAGAATAATTTCCAAAATTAAGAAAAGACTAAAATGTCTAAATAAGCAACAATGAAGGAATATAAAACAACCAGGGCCGGAAATAAAGCCCTGGGGGGGATCAGAGGGGGAAAAGATTAGATATGGGTAACAATTTCTTTAATCAGCGGAGGGCCTTTAAAAATAAATCCGGAATAAATCTGGACAAGGCTGGCACCGGCGGCGATTTTTTCCCGTGCCGCGATCACCGAGTCAATCCCTCCGACTCCGATAATGGGCAAACGACCATTTAATTCTGTCGCCAGCATACGGATAATTTCCGTACTCTTTAATTGCAACGGACGACCGCTGAGACCACCGGTTTCATCACAGAATTTCATTCCCTGGACCAGCGAACGATCGAGGGTAGTATTGGTGGCAATGACGCCATCAATATTATGACGAACTAAACTATCGGCCACCTGGATCAATTCCTCAAGAGAAAGATCCGGCGCGATCTTCACAGCGACTGGAACATATTTCTGATGCTTTTGCTGCAGCTCAAGCTGCTTATTTTTAATACCAGAGAGTAAATCATCCAGGGCATCGCCGTATTGTAAGGTGCGCAGGCCTGGGGTATTCGGTGAAGAGATATTAATGGCGATATACCCGGCATACGGATAGACTTTTTCCATACAAATCAGATAATCATCTTTACCCTGCTCAACCGGCGTATCTTTATTCTTACCGATATTAATACCGAGAATACCGTCAAAATGCGCCTTTTTAACGTTCTCAACCAGGTTATCAACACCGTGGTTATTAAAGCCCATGCGGTTGATCAAACCTTCGGCATCCACCAGACGGAAGATCCTCGGCTTATCGTTCCCCGGCTGCGGACGCGGCGTTACGGTACCAATTTCAATGGAGCCAAAACCCATGGCGCCGAGCGCATCAATGCACTCGCCGTTCTTGTCCAGCCCAGCGGCCAGACCCAGCGGATTTTTAAACGTGAGACCCATGCAGGTGACCGGTTTGGACGGTACCTTCTGACGGACCAGCATTTCCAGCGGCGTACCTGATACACGGCGTAATTGTTGAAAAGTAACTTCATGAGCGCGCTCAGGATCGAGCTGAAAAAGGGCTTTACGAACGAAGGGGTAGTACATGAACTCTCCTGGATTCCCGGTGTGCAAACCGGGGGCGTATTATGTTCGATCGACGCCTGAAAGGGAATTGACCTACGACAAAAAATCTCGCATCCAACGCAAACGTTTACTTTTCTCCCCGGCGTTATGCAATTTCTGACAAAACTAGGGTGGAAAAATCATTTAGGGAAATAAATCGGCTCTGTCACACTGCCATTAAATGTTATCAATTATAGATAAATGCAAACATTTGGTTATAAGGAGAGAGAAGATGCGTGTCATTACACTTGCGGGCAGTCCGCGTTACCCTTCCCGTTCCAGCGCGCTTCTGGAATATGCCAGAGAGACGCTCTCCGCGGCAGATGTTGAAGTCTGCCACTGGCATCTGCAAAATTTTGCTCCGGAAGACCTGCTGTATGCTCGCTTCGATAACCCGGCATTACATACGCTGAATGAACAGCTGGCAGGCGCCGACGGGCTTATCATCGCAACCCCGGTCTATAAAGCCTCTTTTTCCGGCGCGCTGAAGACGCTGCTCGACCTGCTCCCGGAACGGGCGCTGGAGGGAAAAATCGTCCTGCCTCTGGCGACCGGCGGCACGATCGCCCACATGCTGGCGGTGGATTATGCGCTGAAGCCGGTGCTCAACGCCCTGAAAGCGCAGGAGATTCTGCACGGAGTGTTTGCCGACGATAGCCAGGTCACCGACTATCAACATAAACCGCAGTTTACCCCTAATCTGCAGGGGCGGCTCGATCTGGCGCTGGAGACCTTCTGGCAGGCGCTGCATCGCCCGACCAGCCGCGCTCCCGCGCTCAAGACCCTCCGCGGGGTGGAACATGCATAACCTTTTCAGAACTCTCGCGCTGGGCGGGTTGCTGACGCTATCGGCCCTGAGCCATGCCGCACAATCCGCGCCGGACGCGCTGCGCATCGGCTACCAAAAAGGCAGCGTCAGTATGGTGCTGGCTAAAAGCCATCAGCTGCTGGAAAAGCGCTACCCGAACACCAACATCTCCTGGGTAGAATTTCCCGCCGGTCCGCAAATGCTTGAAGCGCTAAACGTCGGCAGTATCGATCTGGGGAGTACCGGCGATATCCCACCGATTTTCGCCCAGGCCGCCGGAGCCGATCTGGTTTACGTCGGCGCGGAACCGCCGAAGCCAAAAGCGGAAGTGATTCTGGTCGCGGAAAATAGCCCGATCAAAACCGTCGCTGAACTGAAGGGTCGCAAAGTCGCGTTTCAGAAAGGCTCCAGCTCCCACAACCTGCTGCTAAGGGCATTGCAGCAGGCGGGACTGAAATTCAGCGATATTCAGCCCGTTTATCTTGCCCCCGCGGACGCCCGCGCGGCGTTTCAACAGGGCAATGTTGATGCCTGGGCTATCTGGGATCCCTACTATTCAGCCGCTCTGCAACAAGCGAGCGCCCGGGTGCTTAAAGACGGAACCGATCTGAAACAAACCGGCTCTTTCTATCTGGCTTCGCGCCCCTATGCAGAAAAGAACGGCGCCTTTATTAGCGGCGTGCTCGATACATTCAGCCAGGCGGATGCCCTGACGCTGAGCCAACGCCCGCAGAGCATTACCCTGCTGGCAAAAACGATGGGACTCCCTGAAGCGGTGATCGCCAGCTATCTGGATCATCGGCCGCCGACCACCATCACTCCGGTCAGTAGCGAAACCGCCGCCCGGCAGCAGCAAACCGCCGATCTGTTCTACGAGAATAAGCTGGTGCCGAAAAAAGTCGACATCCGTACCCGCATCTGGCTGCCCGCAACCGCACAAGGAGCAAAATCATGAGTCTGAATATGTTCTGGTTTTTACCGACCCACGGTGATGGTCGCTACCTGGGGACTGAAGAGGGCGCCCGCCCGGTTGATTACGGCTACCTGCAGCAAATTGCGCAAACCGCGGATCGCCTCGGTTTTACCGGCGTCCTGATCCCGACCGGACGTTCCTGTGAAGATGCGTGGCTGGTTGCTGCTTCGATGATTCCCGTCACCCAGCGTCTGAAATTTCTTGTCGCCCTGCGCCCGAGCGTGACCTCCCCGACTGTCGCCGCCCGCCAGGCCGCGACGCTCGACCGCCTGTCTAACGGCCGGGCGTTGTTTAACTTGGTGACCGGCAGCGATCCGCAGGAGCTCGCCGGCGACGGGGTTTTCCTCGACCATACCGAACGTTACGAAGCCTCTGCTGAATTTACTCATATCTGGCGCCGCCTGATGGAAGGTGAAACCGTGACCTTCAATGGAAAACATCAGCGGGTACGCGGCGCGAAGCTGCTATTCCCTCCCCTGCAGCAGCCGCGCCCGCCGCTCTACTTTGGCGGGTCGTCCGACGTGGCGCAGGATCTCGCCGCCGAGCAGGTCGATCTCTATCTCACCTGGGGAGAGCCCCCGGAGCAGGTTGCGGAAAAAATCGCCCAGGTGCGTGAAAAAGCCGCCCGCCACGGTCGTAGGGTCCGTTTCGGTATTCGTCTGCATGTGATTGTCCGGGAAACCAATGAAGAGGCCTGGGAAGCGGCCGAAAGCCTCATCTCGCATCTTGATGACGATACCATTGCCCGGGCGCAGGCCGCCTTTGCCAAAACCGATTCCGTCGGACAGCAGCGGATGGCCGCGTTGCACAACGGTCGGCGCGACAAGCTTGAAATCAGCCCTAATCTGTGGGCTGGCGTCGGACTGGCACGCGGAGGGGCGGGAACCGCTCTGGTCGGCGATGCGGCTACCGTGGCCGAACGAATCAATGAATATGCGGCGCTGGGTATCGATAGCTTCATCTTCTCCGGCTATCCGCATCTTGAAGAGGCTTATCGCGTCGGCGAACTGCTGTTCCCGCTGCTGGATGTCACTATCCCGTCGATTCCGCAACCGCAACCTCTGGGTCTGCAGGGCGAGGCGGTGGCAAACGAGTTTATTCCGCGCAAAGTCGCACAAAGCTAAGGAGCACGCCATGGCTACGTCTGCGCAAAAGCTGCTGCTGCGGGTTGCCCCCTGGCTTCTGCCGGTGGGGACCGTCATCATCTGGCAGCTCGCCTCTTCCGTGGGCTGGTTATCCACCCGCATCCTTCCCTCTCCGGAGGGGGTGCTCAAGGCCTTCTGGGCGCTTTCCGCCAGCGGCGAACTGTGGCAACACCTGGCCATCAGTTCGTGGCGTGCTCTGCTGGGCTTCGCCATCGGCGGTTCCATCGGGCTGGTGCTGGGCCTGATCAGCGGTCTGTCGCGTTGGGGGGAGCGTCTGCTGGATACCTCGATTCAGATGCTGCGTAACGTCCCGCATCTGGCGTTGATTCCGCTGGTTATTTTATGGTTCGGCATTGATGAAAGCGCCAAGATCTTCCTCGTCGCGCTGGGGACCATGTTCCCGATCTACATTAATACCTGGCACGGCATCCGCAATATCGATCGCGGGCTGGTGGAAATGGCGCGTAGCTATGGCCTGTCCGGCTTCGCCCTGTTCCGCCATGTGATTCTGCCGGGGGCCCTGCCCTCAATAATGGTCGGCATCCGCTTCGCCCTCGGGCTGATGTGGTTAACGCTGATTGTCGCCGAAACCATCTCCGCTAACGCCGGCATCGGCTATCTGGCGATGAATGCGCGGGAGTTTTTACAAACGGATGTGGTGGTCGTCGCCATTATTCTTTACGCCATTCTTGGCAAACTGGCCGACTTCAGCGCGCAGCTGCTGGAACGCGTCTGGCTACGCTGGAACCCGGCTTATCATCTTCAGGAGGCCAACGCATGACCACTGCCCGTCTGAACCCAGGGATCCCGCTGTTGCTTAACGGCGTGACCAAACGCTACGGCGAAAATACCATTCTTAACGCACTGGATTTACATATTCCGACCGGGCAGTTTGTCGCGGTGGTCGGGCGCAGCGGCGGCGGCAAAAGTACCCTGCTGCGTCTGCTGGCCGGGCTCGAAAAACCCAATGGTGGCGAGCTGCTGGCCGGCTCAACGCCGCTGGCGCAGGTCCAGGAAGACAGTCGCATGATGTTCCAGGACTCGCGGCTGCTGCCGTGGAAAACGGTGATAGACAACGTCGGTCTTGGGCTGAAGGGGCAATGGCGTGATGCCGCCCTGCAGGCGCTGGCCAGCGTTGGCCTGGAAAACCGCGCCGGCGACTGGCCAGCAGCCCTCTCCGGCGGACAAAAACAGCGCGTTGCGCTGGCCCGCGCGCTGATTCATCGTCCTCGCCTGCTGCTTCTCGATGAACCGCTGGGCGCGCTGGATGCGTTAACCCGGCTGGAGATGCAGGATCTGATCGTCTCGCTGTGGGAAGAATACGGTTTTACCGTACTGCTGGTCACACACGATGTGAGTGAGGCGGTGGCCATAGCGGACCGGGTGCTGTTGATTGAAGAAGGGAAAATTGGCCTCGATGTCGCCGTCGATATTCCGCGGCCGCGGCGGACCGGATCGGCCAGGCTGGCTGAACTGGAAGCCGAGGTACTGAACCGAGTCATGAAACGTGGCAAGAGCGAATCGGCGCCGCGCTTATTGAGCCACGGTTAATCCCGCCCGAAGATCGCCCCGGCGACGCTGCAGCTGTCGGGGCGACGGTCTGAGGTTGTGAATAGCCCGGATAAGGCGCATCCGCGCCGTTATCCGGGAGTCCTGCCCCGTTACGCCAGCGCCTTACTGATTTTTTCGAACAGATCCCCGGAGAGATTCTCCAGACCTTTCAGCTGTTCCAGCGCCGCGCGCATCAGCGCCTGGCGTTTAGCATCGTAGCGTTTCAGCCGAATCAACGGCTCAATCAACCGGGACGCCACCTGCGGGTTGCGGCTGTTGAGCTCGGTCAGCATCTCCACCATGAACTGATAGCCACTGCCATCTTCGGCGTGGAATGCCGCCGGGTTACTGCCGGCAAACGCGCCAATCAGCGAGCGTACGCGGTTCGGGTTGCTCATACTAAACGAGCGGTGATTCAGCAGACCGCGTACCGTCTCCAGAACATTGTCCGCCGGGCTGGTGGACTGCAGGATAAACCATTTATCCATTACCAGGCCGTCCTGGTGCCATTTGTCATCATACTCCTGCATCAGCGCATCACGGCAAGGCAGCTGCGCGGCAACCGCGGCCGACAGGGCAGCCAGCGCATCGGTCATGTTGTCGGCCTGATGATACTGGGCGACGACCAGCTTATCCGCCAGCTCAACGTCGCCAAACGCCAGATAGCGCAGGCAGGTATTGCGCAGTGAACGCTTGCCGATATCGGCGTGTTCCACGCGATAGCTCGTCAGCTTGTTGACGTTGTAAACCGCGAGGAACTCGTCCGCCAGCTCTTTTGCAAGCGTGCGGGTCAACGCTTCACGGACCGCCGCAATGGCGATCGGATCGATGATCGCAAACAGCTCAGCGATTTCATTGGCGGAAGGCAACGTCAGAATTTCAGCCGCCAGCGCCGGATCGATCTTCTCATCCAGCAAAATCGCGCGGAACGCGTCGGCAACGTGAACCGGCAGCGACAGCGGCTGGCCCTGCTGATGGCGGTTGACGTTCAGCTTGATGTAGGTTGCCAGCAGGCTCTGCGCAGCATCCCAGCGGGAGAAGTCGTTGCGCGCGTGGCGCATCAGGAAGGTGAGCTGCTGGTCGCTCCATTTATATTCCAGCTTCACCGGGGCGGAAAACTCGCACAGCAGCGCCGGTACCGGCTGGAAGTAGACGTTGTCGAAGACAAAAGTCTGCTCGGCCTGGGTCACATTGAGCACGTGATGCACCGGGTGGCCCCCTTTCTGCAGCGGGATCACCTTCCCTTCGTTATCATACAGTTCGATATCAAACGGAATATGCAGCGGCTGTTTCTCCGGCTGTTCCGCGGTCGGCGGCGTACGCTGGCTGATGGTTAAGGTGTACTGTTCGGTTTCCGGGTTGTAGTCATCATGGACGCTCACCACCGGCGTGCCGGACTGGCTGTACCAGCGACGGAAATGCGACAGGTCGACGTTAGAGGCATCCTCCATCGCCTGGACAAAATCGTCGCAGGTGGCGGCGCTGCCGTCGTGGCGTTCGAAGTACAGCTGCATCCCTTTCTGGAAATTCTCTTCGCCCAGCAGCGTATGGAGCATGCGGATCACTTCCGCCCCCTTCTCATACACCGTCAGGGTATAGAAGTTATTCATCTCGATGACGCTATCCGGGCGAATCGGATGGGCCATCGGGCTGGCATCCTCAGCGAACTGCAGACCGCGCATGGTACGCACGTTGTTAATCCGGTTCACCGCGCGCGAACCGAGATCGGAGCTGAACTCCTGATCGCGGAACACGGTCAGCCCTTCTTTCAGGCTCAGCTGGAACCAGTCGCGGCAGGTCACGCGGTTGCCGGTCCAGTTATGGAAGTATTCGTGGCCGATGACGCGTTCAATATCGAGATAATCTTTATCGGTGGCGGTATCGGTGCGGGCCAGTACGTATTTGGAGTTAAAGACGTTCAGTCCTTTGTTCTCCATCGCTCCCATATTAAAGAAGTCGACGGCGACAATCATATAGATGTCGAGATCGTACTCGAGACCAAAACGGGTTTCGTCCCATTTCATCGAGTTCTTCAGCGAGGTCATCGCCCACGGCGCGCGGTCGAGATTGCCGCGGTCAACGAACAGCTCCAGCGCGACTTCTCGCCCGGAACGGGTTTTGAAGGTATCGCGCAATACGTCGAAGTCGCCGGCCACCAGCGCAAAGAGATAGCACGGTTTCGGGAACGGGTCCTGCCACTGGATCCAGTGACGACCATTTTCCAGCTCGCCCTGCGCCACGCGGTTGCCGTTGGAGAGCAGGTACGGATATTTCGTTTTGTCGGCGATAATTTTGGTGGTGAAGCGGGCCAGCACATCCGGACGATCCAGATACCAGGTAATGTGACGGAAACCTTCCGCCTCGCACTGGGTGCACAGGGCTTCGCCAGACTGATAGAGACCTTCCAGGGCAGTATTCGCCGCCGGGCTGATTTCATTGACGATGGTCAGGGTGAAATGTTCCGGCAATCCGCCAATCACCAGCTGGTTATTTTCTTCTTTATAGTTGCTCCACGGCTGGCCATCCACCTGCAGGGAGACCAACGTCAGGTCTTCACCATCCAGACGCAACGGCACATCGGACGCCGCCGCGTGACGGGAGACTTTGCTCTCAGCCGTAACCACGGTTTTCTCGGCATCCAGGTCAAAGGTCAAATCGATATCGCTAATGAGATAATCCGGCGCACGGTAGTCGTGGCGGTATTTGGCTTGGGGCTGTTGTGTCATAAAAAACCTTTAGCATGTTCCATAAAGTGTCAAACCCAGTCTATTCCTGTTGTGTAGATCGCGCTATGCAGAATCTTCATCTTTTCAACGCTAAACACGAAAATTGCTACATATTGATAACACAAGAGGCACGAAATGCGCTCGACCGGGTGCAAAGCTTGTGGTGTGATCCCTGTTCAATATATTAAACTAGGCCTCGCAAATGACCGCCAGCGTCGCCATCGACCGTCACTGCGGGACAGAGTCGGGTAATAAAGGTATACTCCGCCTCCTTTTTTCTGCTTCGGTTTTTGATGGAAACGCTCCAGTGAGAGGACGCTACTGCGCACCATGACACAATTCACTTCTCCTGTACTGCACTCGCTGCTCGATACGGACGCCTACAAGCTGCACATGCAGCAGGCTGTCTTCCACCGCTACGGCGATGTACACGTTGCGGCGGAGTTCCGCTGCCGCGGGGACGATCTGCTCGGTATCTACGCCGACGCAATTCGCGAGCAGGTTGAAACCATGCGCGACCTGAAGCTGCAGGACGATGAATATCACTGGTTGTCTACCCTGCCGTTCTTTTCTCAGGATTATCTCGACTGGCTACGCGACTTCCGTTACGACCCGGGCCAGGTCACCGTCAACAATGAAAACGGCAAGTTAAATATTCGCCTGTCCGGCCCGTGGCGTGAAGTCATCATGTGGGAAGTTCCGCTGCTGGCGGTGATTAGCGAGCTGGTCCATCATTACCGCTCGCCGGAAATCAGCGTCGATTTAGCGCTGGAAACCCTCGAACACAAGCTGGCTGATTTTGCACAAATCACCGCCGGCCTCGATCTCAGCCACTTCCGTCTGATGGACTTCGGCACCCGTCGTCGCTTCTCGCGTGAAGTGCAGCAGGCCATCGTCGAACGCCTGCAGCAGGAGCCGTGGTTTATCGGTACCAGCAACTACGATCTGGCTCGCCGGCTTCATCTGACGCCAATGGGCACCCAGGCGCATGAATGGTTCCAGGCGCATCAGCAAATCAGCCCCAGTTTAGCCAACAGCCAGCGCGCGGCGCTGGCAGCCTGGCTGGAAGAGTATCCTGACAAACTCGGTATCGCTCTCACCGACTGCATTACCATGGATGCTTTCCTGCGCGATTTCGGCCCGGAATTTGCCAGCCGCTACCAGGGGCTGCGCCACGATTCCGGCGACCCTGTCGAGTGGGGCGAAAAAGCCATCGCCCATTACCAGAAGCTGGGGATCGACCCCATGAGTAAAGTGCTGGTCTTTTCCGATAACCTCGATCTGGCAAAAGCCGTCGATCTCTATCGCCACTTCTCTTCGCGGGTCAATCTGAGCTTCGGCATTGGCACGCGTTTAACCTGCGACATCCTACAGGTTAAACCGCTAAACATCGTGATAAAGCTGGTGGAATGTAACGGTAAACCGGTCGCGAAACTCTCCGACAGCCCGGGGAAAACCATCTGTCACGACAAGGCTTTTGTCCGGGCACTGCGTAAAGCCTTTGACCTTCCGCCGGTGAAAAAGGCCAGTTAATCACCACATTAATCATCGCAAGGAGCCGTTCTGGCTCCTTGTTCTTTATTTATTTCCGAAAACTCCCCTTGATGGTGCGAAATCTGCTTGTCTGATGGAAGATGACAGGTAACATAGATATCCCCCATTATCGGGGGATACAGATTTTTTTATTGGACTACGAATAGAGAGACTATTATGAGCGTTGTGCCTGTAGCCGACGTACTCCAGGGCCGTGTTGCCGTTGACAGCGAAGTCACCGTGCGCGGATGGGTACGTACCCGCCGAGATTCAAAAGCTGGCTTTTCCTTCCTGGCCGTCTATGACGGTTCCTGCTTTGATCCTGTACAGGCCGTTATTAATAATTCTCTGCCCAATTACAATCAGGAAGTGCTGCGCCTGACCACCGGCTGCTCGGTCGTCATTACGGGTAAAATCGTGGCATCTCAAGGCCAGGGTCAAAGTTTTGAAATCCAGGCCAGCCACGTTGAAGTGACAGGTTGGGTAGAAGATCCGGATACCTATCCGATGGCCGCTAAGCGTCACAGCATCGAGTATCTGCGTGAAGTTGCGCACCTGCGTCCACGTACCAACCTGATTGGCGCGGTCGCTCGCGTACGTCATACCCTGGCACAAGCGCTGCATCGCTTCTTTGACGAGCAGGGCTTCTTCTGGGTTTCCACGCCGCTGATTACCGCTTCCGATACCGAGGGCGCGGGTGAAATGTTCCGTGTCTCCACGCTGGATCTGGAAAACCTGCCGCGTAACGATCAGGGCAAAGTAGATTTCGATAAAGACTTCTTCGGTAAAGAGTCGTTCCTGACCGTATCCGGCCAGTTGAACGGTGAGACCTATGCCTGCGCGCTGTCTAAAATCTACACCTTTGGCCCAACCTTCCGTGCCGAAAACTCCAACACCAGCCGCCACCTTGCGGAATTCTGGATGCTGGAACCGGAGGTCGCGTTTGCCAACCTGAACGACGTTGCAGGCCTGGCGGAAGCCATGCTGAAATACGTCTTTAAGGCGGTACTGGAAGAACGAGCGGACGATATGAAGTTCTTCGCCGAGCGCGTGGATAAAGAAGCCGTTTCCCGTCTGGAGCGCTTTATTGATGCCGACTTCGCTCAGGTCGATTACACCGACGCCGTCACCATTCTGGAAAACTGCGGTAAGCAGTTTGAAAACCCGGTTTACTGGGGCGTGGACCTCTCTTCCGAGCACGAGCGCTACCTGGCTGAAGAACACTTCAAAGCGCCGGTGGTCGTGAAAAACTATCCGAAAGACATTAAGGCGTTCTATATGCGCCTTAATGAAGACGGTAAAACCGTCGCCGCCATGGACGTTCTGGCGCCTGGCATCGGTGAAATCATCGGGGGTTCCCAGCGTGAAGAGCGCCTGGATGTGCTTGACGCGCGTATGGCGGAGATGGGTCTTAATAAAGAAGACTACTGGTGGTACCGCGACCTGCGTCGTTACGGCACCGTACCGCACTCCGGCTTCGGCCTGGGCTTTGAGCGCCTGATCGCCTATGTCACCGGCGTACAAAACGTGCGTGATGTGATCCCGTTCCCGCGGACTCCGCGCAACGCCACATTCTGATTAATTTTTCTTATCATTGCCGAAGGCCAGCGTAAGCTGGCCTTTTTTTATGTCAGGCTCTGTTAATGAATATCAAGAAATTTAAACATCAACCCTTCCAGTTCACATTTATGTTACTCACTATTACGACTTGTTCCTGCACGCCAAACCGCACCTTATGTTCATTCATCGACGAAATGCCTGATAATTTTGTTCATTTTTTAACCTCACGCAGCACAAGATGTAAAGACAAATGCTGAGCGAAAAAAAAGCGAAATGCAGACATAAAATGCACAAACGGGCCTTTATCTAAATTAATCATAATTAATTCATATAGATATATATAGCCTGTCTGTTTTGCGAGCAAAGTGGAACGGAATTTTGATTGAGTTCACAAAGTTCCAAAAAATACACATTTAGTTACACACTCTTTCGCCTTGTTACTCATATGCGACATTGGTAGCATTTTCCGGCTAGCGAAACGCTGGCGCGGATGGAAAGATGCCTTCAGACACCAAACTATCATCAATAGTTCTGTAAATTTTTATTGACGGAATTTATTGGCGGCAGTGGCAAGTGTTCATATAAAAATATTAATGAGGGTAATAAATAATGATGAAGCGCAATATTCTGGCAGTGGTAATCCCTGCCCTGCTGGTAGCCGGCGCAGCTAACGCTGCAGAAATCTATAACAAAAACGGCAACAAACTGGACTTCTACGGGAAAATGGTTGGTGAGCACGTCTGGACCACCAATGGTGACACCAACAGCAGCGACACCACCTATGCACGTATCGGCCTGAAAGGCGAAACCCAGATCAACGATCAGCTGACCGGTTACGGCCAGTGGGAATACAACATGGATGCGTCCAACGTTGAAGGTTCCCAGGGTACCAAAACTCGTCTGGCCTTCGCGGGTCTGAAAGCGGGTGAATACGGTTCATTCGACTACGGCCGTAACTACGGTGCTATCTACGACGTTGAATCCGCAACCGATATGCTGGTTGAGTGGGGCGGCGACGGTTGGAACTACACCGACAACTTCATGACCGGCCGTACCAACGGCGTAGCAACCTACCGTAACTCTGACTTCTTCGGTCTGGTTGACGGTCTGAGCTTCGCGCTGCAGTACCAGGGTAAAAACGACAGCAGCCGTGCTATCCAGAAACAAAACGGCGACGGCGTCAGCACCTCTGCAACCTATGCATTTGACAACGGTATCGCGCTGTCTGCTGGTTACGCCTCTTCTAACCGTAGCGTCGCGCAGAAAGCTGACGGTAACGGCGACAAAGCTGAAGCGTGGGCAACCTCCGCTAAGTACGATGCAAACAACATCTACGCAGCAGTCATGTACTCTCAGACCTACAACATGACCCCGGAAAACCAGGCGAACTACTTCGCTGGCAAAACTCAGAACTTCGAAGCCGTTGCTCAGTATCAGTTCGACTTCGGTCTGCGTCCGTCCATCGGCTACGTTCAGACTAAAGGTAAAAACCTGCAGGGTCGTACCGGTTTCTCCGGCGGCGATGCTGACCTGGTTAAATACATCGAAGTGGGTACCTGGTACTACTTCAACAAGAACATGAACGTCTACGCAGCATACAAATTCAACCTGCTGGACGACAACAGCTATACCGAAACGGCTAAAGTGTCCACCGATGACCAGGCTGCAGTAGGTATCGTTTACCAGTTCTAATCAGTACACCCCTTCGTGATATGCCTAAAAAGCAGGACTTCGGTCCTGCTTTTCTACATTACTAAGATAAAGATCGTAACTTTCGAAAACCTTCTCGCTTTTTGTCGCAAACGGTTGGCAATTTGTAAATCTCCCGTTACCCTGATAGCGAAATTCCCTCAGTAATCACAATGGAACCTCGTCATGTTTGAGAACATTACTGCCGCCCCTGCCGACCCCATTTTAGGCCTGGCCGATCTGTTTCGTGCCGATGACCGCCCGACTAAAATTAACCTCGGGATTGGTGTTTACAAAGATGAAACGGGTAAAACCCCGGTCCTGACCAGCGTTAAAAAAGCAGAACAGTATCTGCTGGAAAATGAAACCACAAAAAACTATCTGGGTATCGACGGTATTGCGGAATTTGGTCGCTGCACCCAGGAACTGCTGTTCGGTAAAGGAAGCGCAATCATCAGCGATAAGCGCGCACGTACCGCCCAAACCCCTGGCGGCACCGGCGCTCTGCGCGTTGCCGCTGACTTCCTGGCGAAGAACACCGCTGTAAAGCGCGTCTGGGTAAGCAACCCGAGCTGGCCGAACCACAAAAGCGTATTTAATTCCGCAGGCCTGGAAGTGCGCGAATACGCCTATTACGATGCGGCCAACCATACCCTCGACTTCGACGGTATGCTGGCAAGCCTCAATGAAGCACAGGCGGGCGACGTGGTTCTGTTCCATGGCTGCTGCCATAACCCAACCGGTATCGATCCTACGCTGGAGCAGTGGCAGCAGCTGGCACAGCTGTCCGTTGAGAAAGGCTGGCTGCCGCTGTTCGACTTCGCCTACCAGGGCTTTGCCCGCGGTCTGGAAGAAGATGCCGAAGGTCTGCGCGCGTTCGTTGCGCTGCATAAAGAGCTGCTGGTTGCGAGCTCCTACTCGAAGAACTTTGGTCTGTACAACGAACGCGTGGGTGCCTGCACGCTGGTTGCGGCGGATGCCGAAACCGTTGACCGCGCTTTCACGCAGATGAAGTCGGCGATTCGTGCGAACTACTCCAACCCGCCTGCGCACGGCGCGTCGGTGGTAGCGACGATCCTCAGCAACGATGCACTGCGTGCTATCTGGGAACAAGAGCTGACCGATATGCGCCAGCGTATTCAGCGTATGCGTCTGCTGTTCGTCAATACCCTGCAGGAAAAAGGGGCCAACCGCGACTTCTCTTTCATCATCAAGCAAAACGGGATGTTCTCGTTCAGCGGCCTGACCAAAGAGCAGGTGCTGCGTCTGCGTGAAGAGTTCGGGGTCTACGCCGTAGCTTCCGGGCGTATCAACGTCGCCGGTATGACGCCAGACAACATGGCGCCGCTGTGTGAAGCGATTGTCGCCGTGCTGTAATAGCATCGCTGGCAAAAAATAAAGGCCGCTTGCGCGGCCTTTTTTATATTTTCCGTCGGGAAGTATTACCAGACGGGCATTTCATCCTGCAGGAAAGGGTTGTGCTGACGCTCATAGCCCAGCGTCGACATCGGCCCGTGACCGGGAATAAACGTCACATCATCACCCAAAGGCAGTAATTTACGTTTAATCGCATCAATCAGCTGACCGTGGTCGCCGCGCGGGAAGTCGCTGCGCCCAACGCCACCTTTGAAAATGACATCGCCGGAAATCAGCAGCCGGGAAGCCTCATCAAAAAAGACCACGTGCCCTGGCGTATGCCCGGGACAGTGCAGCACCTGCAGAGAAATATTCCCCACGCTGACGACATCGCCTTCATTGAGCCAGCGGTCCGGCCGCAGGGGCTGGCAATCCTCCAGACCAAACATCCGGCTCTGCGCCGGCAGACCTTCCAGCCAGAACTCATCTTCTTTTTCCGGTCCGATAATCGGCACGCCATAGTGCTGTGCCAGTTCGGCCGCCGCACCAACGTGATCGAGATGGCCGTGGGTGAGCAAAATCTGCATCAGGCTGACGCCTGCTGCCGAGACTTCCTGTTTGATTCGCTCAGCGTCACCGCCGGGATCGACCAGCGCAGCGAGCCGGGTTTGCTCACACCAGATTAAAGAACAGTTCTGAGCGAACGCGGTAACCGGAATAATACGATAGTTCATGATGCTCCTTTCGTTACCAGTGCCTGACCGGACCGGTATCAATATGCACAAAGTTGCTACGTGGATAGTATCCTACACCACCTGCGCCCATAGATAACGCCGCTTTGCGAACATTGCTTAACGAAATGCCTTCTATGTGGAAATCCATTGCCTGTCCCTTGGTGTGATAGCTATGTTTCGCCACACCACGGCTTCGTGCACGGAGCTCATCATTGGTATCAAGGGAACGATAGCCGGAGATAAGCTGAACAGGTTTATTGGTACCAAGTAATCCCTGCAGACGATAGAGTTGATCAAACAAACTCGGATCGATTGGCTTAATTTTATTCGCGCGAAAATCACGGAAAAAATGGTTAAGCCTTGCTAATTCATCCTGAATATAGCCTCTGCCATCGAAAAACTCCGCCTTGAGTGATTCACCAGTATGCAGGTTATTCAACGTCAGAATACGCGGTCGGGGGGTCGAGAGGGTGGCAAATGCCGGCGCAGGCAGAATGGCGGCAGCACCGAGCGCAGCCCCACCTAACGCCAGCAATTTGCGGCGATTAGCGTCAAATTTGTCCATGATAATCAGGTCTACAAGTAAATGAATCGAATATATGCACTTCTGGCGCACGAAAGGCACCTTACCGGGCATTATTGCCAACGTCAAGGTAGCCTAACCCCAGTAAATACGGGCCCTGTAGAGGAACAGGGCCTGTTTTCACTGAGAGTTAGGACAACGAAATTCGTTGAACTACTTCATTTACCTGATTAATTGTTCTGCTTTCGCCAGAATTTGTGCGCCAGATCGCGCGGTGAGATCGTAATTGTAAATATCTGTGCGATATTGCATGCGGCCATCCGCATCGACGAAGGCGGTCAGATAATAGAGATTGACCGGGATGTTCTGGCGGATATTAACATAGCGGGTATCGCCCTGCTTGAGCGCATCAGAAATCCGCGTGTCATTCCAGCCGGCATCTTGCAGCAGCATATTCGCCAGCTCCGAAGCTTTGTTGACCCGCACGCAGCCGGAACTTAAGGCCCGCACGTCTTTCTGGAACAGATTGTGGTTCGGCGTATCGTGCAGATAGATAGCATCGGAGCTGGGCATATTAAACTTGTAGCGCCCCAATGAGTTACGCGCGCCAGGCGCCTGCTGAAAACGGAACGGCAGATTGTTTTCAGTGATCGTCGACCAGTCAACGCGATACGGGTCGATAGCCTCTTTGCTGTTCCAGCCGCGCATCACGGTGTAACCATGCTGCTCAAGATAGCCCGGATCGTTACGCACCTTCGGCAGGATATCTTTGCGCGCCAGCGTCGGCGGTACGTTCCACGGCGGGTTAACCACCACGTTGTTTAGCGCGCTGCTCATCATCGGCGTTTTACGGTCCGGCCGCCCCACAATCACTCGCGATGCCAGCACCTGACTGCCATCCTGGTAATAGACCAGAGAAAAGGCCGGAATATTGACCATAATGCCGGTAGAGAGTTTGCCCGGCAGCAGACGCAGGCGCTGAATGTTCAACGCCAGCACGCCCGCACGCTGAGCCGCTGAGACGTTGAGCCAGTCGCGGGTGGATTGACCAATTACGCCATCGGCGCCCAGCCCCTGCCAGGCCTGGAAGCGCTTAACGCCCTCAACAAGCTGGCGATCGTAGACGCCGCGCGCCGCGGGTTTACTCTTCTTCCCGGCAGACGGACTCACGACATCCCCCGGCAGCGCAATTTTCGCGGAATCATCGAGCATACCGTTGCGCTGTAAAATTTCGCGCAGCGCGCCAATATCGTTACTCCACTCCCCCGGACGCAGCGACGCGTTGCTGGTCAGCTGCGGCCACGGACGGGAGTCGGCCACCAGCGCCAGCAGCGCCCGGTGCATCGCCTCATACTGCGGATGCTTCGGCGCCAGTCCGGCAATAAACGGCACCAGAGAGCCATTATCCAGCGCCAGCTGCCACTGATTAATCACCGACAGCGGCGGGGTCGCCATGGCGTACGGCTTCGTTCCGTACAGCCAGCGGTTCCCCTGCACCGGAATACCGCTGATAAAATGCAGGTATCCCATCATGGCGTCGGAGAGCACGATGTCGCGAGCCATGCCGTTCACCGCCGGATCGGTCAGCAGGCTGACCCAGGTGGTAAATTGCGGCTGAAAACCGGCGATGGCGACCTCAGCCAGCTGCTGCTGGAAAGCCTGAACCGCGTCGCGGTTCTCCCACATCGGCTTCATCTCTCTGGCCGCATAGAGCGACACCAGCGGGTTCATAAACACGGGCTGATAGCCGGCCGGCAGCAGCGCCGTTATCGCGGCGCGGCTTTTTTCTGCGGCACCGGCAGCCAGCGGCTGTTCGCCGGCCATTTTCGCCACCGCCGCGGATTGACCATCGCTCTGGATAAGCGCAGACGACAGTTCTCCCAGCGTCGCAGAACTGTCCGTGGGTACAATTTCAGGCTCTTCGGCCTGGGCATTAAACAGTGGAGCAAATGCAAATGCCAGGCTCAAACTCAGCGCTGACAATTGACGACCATACCGTTTTTTTAGCAACATCCCTTGCCCCCTGTTGTCACATTGCCGCCCGTAAAACCGGGTTTTACTCTCAGTATATAGAGGCGCAAAAGCTTTTGCCTCCCCAAATGTAAAGAAGTTTAAAGATTATAAAGCGTTAACTTAGCGAATCCGATAACAAAAAGGGCGACATCAAGTCGCCCTTTTATCTATCGATCGATGACCGCTAAGAGGCATCCGCCGTTCCAGGCAGCGTTTCCGGCAGCTGGGCGGCAAAACCGCGCAGCCCGACAACGTGGACGTGTTCGTGGTTATTAAACACTTTACGCACTAGCTTGTAGGTGGTGCCTTTTTCCGGGCTGATGTTTTCCGGCGCCGCGATAATCAGCTGCATCTCCAGACGCTCGCACAGCTCGAACAGCGTGGCGATAGAGCGGGCATCGAGACGCGCCGCTTCATCGAGGAACAGCAGACGGCACGGTGACAGGTCTTTGCCGCGCAGGCGACGAGACTCATCTTCCCAGCTCTGCACCACCATCACCAGAATCGACATCCCGGTACCGATAGCTTCCCCGGTGGACAGCGCGCCGGATTCTGCACGCAGCCAGCCGTCGGAGCCGCGGTTAACTTCCACTTCCATCTCCAGATAGTTGCGGTAGTCGAGCAGCTCTTCGCCGATGGTCTGCGGCGTACGTTGTCCCATATCGATCTGCGGGTTCAGGCGCTGATACAGCTTCGCCAGCGCTTCCGAGAAGCTCAGGCGGTTGCTGTTAAACAGATCCTGATGCTGCTCGTGCTGTTCGGACAGCACATCAAGCAGCGTCGAGTGGGTTTCCCGCACGTTGACATTCAAGCGCACGCTGTTGACCTGGCCGAAGGAGACGCTTTGCAGCCCCTGGTTGAGCATACGGATGCGGTTCTGCTCGCGCTGAATCGTTTTGCGAATAATATTGGCCACGCTGCGGGAGCTGATGGCCAGTTTCTGCTCACGGTTGGTCAACTCTTCCGTCAGACGGCTCAGCTCGATTTCCATCTGTTCAATCGCTTCTACCGGGTCGTCGGTGCGGATAATATCCTGACGGATACGCTCGCGCAGATGCTGGTAGACCGCGACAAAGAACTGAATTTTACGTTCAGGACGTTTCGGATCCTCGGAGACACGCAGCACATCGCGCAGATGTTCGTTATCCGCTACGGCCAGACGCAGCGCACCCAGCGCTTTATCCGACATCGAGCGTAGTTCGTCAGCAGAGAGGTAGGCCAGCTCGCGGCGATGCAGACGACGTTCGACCCCGTTATCTTTCACCAGCCGCATAACCGCACACCAGCCCGCCTTGGCGCTCACCACCTGCTCACGCATTTCACAGTAGTCGCGCTCAAGTTTACGCAACCTGCGGGTCAGGTTGTCCATTTCGGCTTCACAGAAGGTCAGCGCTTTTTCCAGCTGATTCCGGCGTGAGCGGTTGTTGCTTAACTGCGTATGCAGCTGATCGCGGCGCGCACGCGCACGCTCTTCCGCGCCGCTGTCGGCACGTACGCCGATATCCTGCAGCTCTTTGTACAGATCGCTGAGCAGCTCTTTTTTGGTATCAAAGGAGCTTTTCAGCGACGCCAGCACCTGATTGTACTGGTTCAGCTGCGCAGAATGGGTACGCATCGCGTCGCGGGCGCGGCTACGTTCAGCCTCCGCCTGCTCCAGGCGCTGGCGCAGTTTTTCATTGAGGTCGCTGTTGCCGTTCAGCATTTCCGCCGAATCAGAATAGCTGAAGTGGGCACGACGCTGAACCACTTCGCTCAGCGCAAACGCCTGTTGACGCGCGTCGCGCTGCATCTGCTGCGCATAGGCATAGTCTTCTTTCAGCTGTTCAAACTGTTCCGGGTCGCTCTGCAGGACTGAAACGATCGGCTCCAGTTTTGCCAGCTGATTGCCGTACTGTTGAATAAAGCGCGCCGCTTCCTGGGCCTCATCCAGCCGTTCCTGGATTTCGTCAACGCGGTCGGCCAGCGTATCGTCCGCCAGCAGGTTAAGGCGCGGCAGCAGGCGGTTGAGGGCGGAAACCCCCTCTTTCGCCTGCTCAAACTGCACCCGGTTCTGCTGGTTGTCGCTTTCATGCGCGTTGAGCGCGCGCTCCAGCTCGCCGCGGCGGCTGTTGAGCTTACGGATCTCTTCTTCCGGATCGTCTTCAAACGCGACGGCCAGATGGCTACCGATAAAGCGACTGAAGGCCTGGTGCTGACGCTGCGTTTTCTGCACGTCGAATGAGAGGGTCGCAAAACGCTCTGACAGATCCTCACGCTCGGCATGCAGACTCTCAATGCGGCTTTCACGCGCGGCGCGGCCAAACAGCGGCAGCGTCGGGAAGCGCGAGTAGCGCCACTGGCGATCGGCCACCTTAACGACAACCGCTTTTTCCAGCTCATCGACGCTGAATACGCTGTCATCGAAGGATTGCGGATCGCCCTCGATCAGATAGAGATCTTCCGGACAATCTTCCAGCCCTTCCAGCTGTTCGGCGATCTGCGCCAGATTGGGTACCACGATCGCGTGACGCGAAGGGCCATACAGCGCGGAGAAGTACGGGGCGTCTTCAAGGCTGACATCGTCATAAATTTCCGACAGCAGTACGCCACCAAAACGTTCCGCCAGCGCGTTAAGACGAGGATCTTCAGACCCTCCCGGTTGGCTGAGGCGTTCGATCTCTTCGTCGATAGCGCGTTTACGGGCGCCCACTTCGTCGCGTTCGACGATGGCTTCGCGCTCGCGCTCCAGCAGCTGCTGGAGATATTCAGTGACATCCTGGCTTGATTCAAACTGCTCACCGCTCTGTTCGCAGAGCTGGTTGAGACTGTTTTGCGCGGCCAGCCAGATCGGCGCCCGACGCAGCAGAGACTGAGTGCGCGACTGCAGCTGCTCCAGCTCCTGACGCAGGTTCATGCGCTGTTCGCTGGCAGAAGAGACGCTATCGGATAAGGAGGCGATGCGCGCTTCCAGCTCCTGATGCAGCGCTTCCAGATCGTCAATATCGTAGCGTTTTCCTTGACGCTTGCAGAATTCGCTCAGCTGGCGTTCAGCGTCCTGCTGCTCGCGCAGACGTTGTTCCAGCTCGGTCAGACGGCTGCGCAGCCCTTGTGCCTGCTCGGCGAGGTGACGCTGGTTGACGCCATCGCGCAGCAGCTCGCGCGCTACGTCCCAGGCCTCATTACGCGCCAGCGGGCCATTGATGGCCACCACCAGCTGGTAAGCTTGCTCAAACTGGCCGTGGGCGGTCTGCGCCACGCTCATTTTTTGTTCCAGCGACAGCATTTTTTCCGTCGCTTCTTGCTCTTTGGCCTGGAATGTTTCCAACCATTGGTCGGCGCTTTCCGGCGTTAAATCCGGTAAATGACACAGCGCCTTCGCACGTTCCAGCGCCTGCAGCGCCTGGTTGTACTGAATCGCGCGGGTCTGCTGCACGTCCAGCGCCTGCTGGTAGTCGGCGAGCTGGCTTTTCAGCTCATCCACTTCCAGTTCAGCGGCCTCTGCGCGAGCTTCGTTCTCTTCCTGCAAATCGGTCGCTTCGGCGACGACTTCATTCTGCTCTTCAAGACGAATCTGCAGTTCATCGAGATCCGCTTCATAACGCTCGATTTTTTCCTGCTGGCGCAGCGCGGTTTGTACCAGATTCAGGTGGTCGCTGGCAGCCTGATAATCGGCTTCCAGATCGCCTTCTGCGCCGTTATGTTCCTGCAGTTCACGAGCCATATCGACGTGCTTATACTGCTCTGCCGCCAGCTGCGCCCGCGAGGTAAAGAGATCGCGACGATACTCCAGCGCTTTATCCAGATGCACGCGACGTTCATTGGCGTGACGCATATAGTCCGCCGCTACATAGTTCGTCGCTTCGCTGATCAGATGTTTAAACAGGTCGCGATCGGACTGGGTGACGCGAATGGCTTCGAGCGTCATGCGGTTTTCGCGCAGCGCGGCTTCCATATCCTGGAATGCTTTACGTACGCCGCTGTTTTCCGGCAGCAGGTAGTCGCGCAGCGAGCGGGTAATAGTGTTGGAGATCCCGCCATACAGCGAGGCTTCAATCAGGCGATAGTATTTGCTGCGATCGGAAGCCGAACGCAGACGACGCGCGACAACGCCCAGATCGAACATCAGCGAGTGATAATCGGTTATCGAGTTAAACTGCTTGAACTGCACCCCTTCCATCTCTTCAAGCTTATCTTTCAGCTCGTTGAGGCTCAGCACGCGCGCCTGGCGCTCGTTAAGGGTTTCCGTCAACAGCTGGGTCGGCTGAATGGACATCGGCAGCCCCTGGATAGCAAACGGCTTGATATCCACTTTACGATCGCGACCGGCGATCTGCTGCAGGCGCACGCCCACGACCACGCGCTGGTGGTGCGAGTTGACCACGTCCAGTACCGAATAACACACCCCGGCCCGCAGCTTCCCGTGCAGACCTTTATCGCGCGAACCGCTGGTGGCCCCCGCTTCGGTGGTGTTGCGGAAGTGCAGCAGGGTCAGGTCCGGAATCAGTGCTGTGACGAAAGCCGCCATGGTGGTCGATTTCCCGGCGCCGTTGCCGCCGGAGAGGGTGGTGACCAGCTCATCCAGATCAAAGGTGCGGGCAAAAAAACCGTTCCAGTTAACCAGCGTCAGCGAGCGAAATTTACCGCGTTCAATCATTACTCTTCCTCCCCGCTATCCGGCTGATTCTCTTCATTCTCGTCATGGAGCCGCAGATGATTTTCCAGCGCCATCGCTTCGCCGTCGCGAATCATGCGCAGCTGCGCCTCACGCGGATCGTCGCCGACGCGAACGTCAGCCCCAAAGCGGAAGACCGACTCGGTGATGCGAAATTTGCTGCTGTCATGGCCCATAAACCAGACCATGCCCAGGCGGCGCAGACGGTTGAGCGACGCGCGCATTTTTTCCTGTAGCTTCTGGCGGTCGAGATCGGATCCGGTAGAGCGGTTGTTCACCAGCTTCAGCAGTTTAGCCTCGTCCGCCAGGGTCAGAAGCTCGTCGTAGAGCTCCTGCTGGGTAAAGATCCCTTCGTTGGCCAGCCGTTCCGGGCTGAGATAGAGGTAGCAAAGAATTTTGCCGACCATCATATCCAGCTCGGAGAGCACCGAGCGCGGGATCAGCGTCGTGGAGCGCGGGCGCAGATAGAAAAACCCTTCCGGCGCGCGAATCAGCTCAACGTTATAACGAGCGTAAAACTCTTCCAGGTAATCCTGGAAATCCATCAAAAAAGCGTGATTATCCAGTTCGTCCAGGCCGATATGACGGCCTGCTCGCAGGGCGCTATCCAGCGCCGGAAATAACGGATTGCCCAACGCCAGCGCCAGTTTAACTGGCATCACTTGTTCAATATTTGTCGATGACATGCGCCTGTACCTTGGCTCCGTAATCATTAATCGGCTGCCATTTTGCCGGCAGTCCGGTGAAATCTGCTTGTGCGACGCCCAGGCGTACCGCCTGATCGACGACGATTCGCGCCACATCAAAATGGCGGGCTCGCGGATACTGCGCCAGATATTCGCGCACCACCAGACCGAGGTCCAGCGGGACGCCTTTGTCTTTGTAAACCACCAGCTGCGCTTCAATCAGCGCGGCGAGCTGCTCGCGAATTTCGTTAAACTCTTCGTATTCCAGATCCGCCGGGAGCTCCCCGGTAACCTCTTCGTCACGCAGCGCCATCTCTTCATCGCGCATATCCAGCAGACGATCGGCGCTGGCGTGAGTCAACGCCCACGGGGCGTCAAAGTAGGTCTGGATCGACTGACGCAGACGCTGGGCGAAGACGCGGTTTTTATCCATATCGATAGCGGTACGGATAAATTTGTGCACGTGGCGATCGTAGCCGATCCACAGGTCAATCGCCTGCTGGCCCCAGCTGACGATACGGTCCAGTTTACTTTGCAGATCGAAGACTAAGCGGTCGACAAAATGCAGGTCGTCGCGTGAAATTGTCGCATCCTGAATTCTCAGCAGGTTAGCCTGCAGCTTATCGCCTGCGGCATCCAGCGTATCCTGCAGCTCGCGCAGGGTGCCGGACGTTTCTGACAGCAGCAGCTCACAGCTGGAGATCGCCGCGCGCCAGTCTTTGTTTAACAGCTGAGCGATATCATCTTTGACCAGCTGCTGCTGTTCATCCATGATGCGCTGCGTCAGATCGATACTGTCGAAAATCTCAGCAACCGAATATTTCAGCGGCGCAAAGACGTTGCGATGCCAGTGAAACTCATCGCCGCCCTCTTCTGCCGAGTCGGCTGCGCGCTTGAGCTCACCGGCGACGATCGACAGCTGCATCGACAGACGCAGAGTGGAAAATTCGCGTTGGCGAATATAGTAGTCGGTAATCCCGATGCCCAACGGCGTCAGGCGATAAATTGCATTGCCTTCCGTGATTTCGCTGGTAAAGCGGTTCAGCAGACGTTGGCGCACCATATCGTTGATCGCATTATTGGCGCGCTGGCTGATGGTTTCGCTGGTCTGCTCAAACGCATCACTGACGTGGCGGAACGCATCCACCAGTTCTCCCTCGGTCATTTCCCCTTCGAGCCGCTCGCCGTTCAGCGTAGCAACCGCCAGCAGAAACGAGAGTCTGTCTACCGGCAGCGAAATAGAAAAATCATTTTTTCTGGCCCAGGCAACCAGTTCGGGGACTGTCTGGGAAAATTCACTCATAGTTTATCCTTGCATCTGCGGCTTAAGCGCTGTGACATGAATGTAGCGACCCAGGCTGATATACGGCTCCTGGCGACAGTAGCGCGTCTCCAGCTCCAGCAGCGCCGCAAAATTGTCGCGCTGTTTGCGTTTTTCACGCAGATAATCATGAAACACCCGCACGCCGGTTTTACCGGTAATGTGCCAGCCCTGCTCTTCCAGCCAGCCATAAACCTGCTGCGGGGAACGCGGATAGTCCGGCGACAGCGTGCGTTTTTTCTTTTTCGGCATGCCGAGTTGTACGTAGTCGAAGTTCCCGACGACCATGTTATGCATCAACAGACCGTTAGCATTGTAGAACATTAACGATAACGCACCGCCGGGCCGTAAAACCGACCACAGCGTTCGCAGCATCTCCTGCGGCTCGGCCACCCACTCCAGCACCGCATGAAACAGTATCAGATCGACCGGGCTTTCCAAATGCTGCGCAATATCCTGAGCGGCGCATTGTACAAAATGCATGTTGTCGATCACACCTTTATCGGCAGCAGCCTGCCGGGCGCGCGCGACCATTTCAGCCGAAAGATCGCATAACGTCACATGGTGGCCCATTTCCGCGACTTTTACCGCCGTTTGCCCTTCGCCACCGCCGGCGTCAAGAATCCGAAGCGGCCCTGGCCCCAGCTGGCTTAACAGCGGTTGCAGATCCTGCCACAGAATGGCCTGACGCAGTTCGCCCTTGGTGGTGCCGTAAATATTGCGCGAAAACTTTTCAGCCATGTCATCGAAATTACGATCTTTCACGGACGGTTCCACCTGCCAACACAAAGCCGCTATTTTGTCATACCCACGCTGAGAATGAAGCGATCTGTTATAAGATCCGGACATAACTTTGGTTATATGGTTAAAAAAGGACCCATCTGGCATGCTTTTTACACTGAAAAAGTATTTAGGTGGCATGATGCTGCCGCTTCCCCTGCTGCTGCTGCTGATGGCGGTCGGAATCGCGTTACTGTGGTTTAGCCGTTTCCAGCGCACTGGCAAGCTCTGCGTCAGCCTCGGCTGGCTGCTGTTGCTATTGTTGAGCCTGCAACCGGTAGCCGATAGTTTGCTCAAACCAATCGAGGATAAATACCCGACGTGGCGGGATGCCGGGCGCGTGCAGTACGTCGTCGTACTTGGCGGGGGCTACACCTGGAATCCGGACTGGGCGCCCAGTTCAAATCTCATCAACAACAGCCTGCCGCGGCTGACGGAGGGAATCCGCCTGTGGTATGAGAACCCGGGCGCAAAACTCATCTTTACCGGCGCAGCGGCGAAAACAAATCCCGTCAGCACGGCAGAAGCCGGCGCCAGAGTTGCGGAGAGTCTGGGGATACCGCGCAGCGAAATTATCGTTCTGGATAAACCCAAAGATACCGAAGAAGAAGCCGAAGCGGTGAAACAGGCCATCGGCGATGCGCCGTTCCTGCTGGTGACTTCCGCATCGCATTTACCCCGGGCGATGATTTTCTTCCAGCATGTCGGGCTAAACCCGCTGCCGGCACCCGCCAATCAGCTGGCGATCGCGTCACCGCTCAATCCGTGGGAACAGGCGATCCCTTCCCCCGTCTGGCTGATGCACAGCGATCGCGTCGGCTACGAAACGCTGGGGCGCATCTGGCAATGGTTAAAAGGCGCCTCAGGCGAGCCAGGGGAGAATTGATTTAGCGGCCAGGTCAAACCGGGCGCGGTCAAAACGCCCGGTATTGACCAGATTATCCACCTCATCCCACAGCAGATAGAGCCAGCGTCGCCACAGGAAAGATTCGGCCACCGGCGCACGGCGCAAATAGTGCCACAGCAGTTGCTCCGCCTGTCCTCCGTCGGACAGGCGAAACAGTTCATATTCTCGCGGCGCCCACAACATCATCCCAGGCCCGACCATCGCCAGCAGCTGATCGCTACGCGCATCCTTCAGCATGCTGCGCAGCGTGAAGCTGCCGTGTACCAGCACGCAGTTATCATTAAAATCTTTCAATAAATCCGGAAGGCACGCGCGGGCGCGGAACAGAATTCGTTTATCCTGCATCGTCAGGCCGGTATCCTGATACAAATTAAGGGTACTCCACAGCATCTCAACCCGCTGGCGATACCAGTGCGGCCACAGGTTTTCCTGGGTGCTGTCCACCATGCCGACGCAGCCGCCGCTATCGTGCCGGTGCCATGCCAGAAGAGCTTCCACGATCTGCTCCTGCAGCTGTTCCCAGCGCGCCGGCGTACGGGCCGGCGCTTCCGCAGAGACTCCGCGCAGCCGCTCAATCAGCAACACGTCCGGGCCAGGATGTTCTTCATGCGTCAACACCCCATAGACCACCGGCATGCGCACGGTACCGCTGCGCGCCAGCATTGAGATTTTCCACGCCAGCTGGCGGGCAATCCCTGGCGTGGTAAAACTTCTCGCCAACAGCGGCAGCGGGTTTCCCTGCGCGTCATAAAGCGACCACAGTGCCGAGGAGGGTTTCTCGCTGATACACTCCACGCGGCTCAGTTTCTCTCCCAGCAGGTGGCTAAGTTCGGTTCGCAGCTGTTCCATCTCTGATTACCCCTGTGAATACTACTGGTTTTATAATGAGCGCCAGCCGCAGGGATGTCATCAGGTGAGATCAAAAATTGAGGGAAAAAGTATGGAAAAATAGCGTGAAGATATCCCCTCACGACGGAGGGGATGAACGGATTAACGCAGCTCTGCGCGCACGCGCTCCAGATCTTCCGGTGTATCGACACCGGTTCCAGGCACAACTTCGGCCACCGCGACATGGATTTTTTCGCCGTACCACAGCACCCGCAGCTGCTCCAGCATTTCGATCTGTTCCAGCGGGCTCGGCGACCAGCTGACGTAGCGACGGATAAAGCCGGCACGATAACCGTAAATACCGATATGACGTAGCAGCGTATCGCCGATAGTTTCGCGTGATTGCGCAAAGCGATCGCGATCCCATGGAATAGTGGCGCGGGAGAAGTAGAGCGCATAGCCCTGCGCATCCATCACCACTTTCACGGCATTCGGATTAAATGCTTCCTCAGCGTCGTGAATCGGAACGGCGAGCGTGGCCATACCGCAGGCATTGGCCGCCAGATTGTCCGCCACCTGGCGGACGATCGCCGGCGGGATCATCGGCTCATCGCCCTGGATATTGACGATGATCGTGTCATCACTGAAGCCACACTTTTCAACAACTTCGGCCAGACGCTCGGTGCCGGATTGATGGTCCGCACGCGTCATGCACACTTCGCCGCCGGCAGCTTCGACCGCACGCGCAACATCGTCATGATCCGTCGCGACGATAATGCGATCGGCCCCGGATTCGCGCGCGCGCTCGAGAACATGAACGATCATCGGCTTACCGTTGATATCCTGTAGGGGCTTGCCCGGCAGACGCGTGGAGGCAAAACGTGCAGGAATGATGACCACGAAACTCATGAATGGCTCTCTCCCACGGCTAATGCGCGGGCTTCGGTTTCCAGCAAGACGGGAATGCCTTCACGGAAAGGAAAGGCCAGGCTGTCAATTTTGCAGATCAGCTCTTGCTTATCCTGGCTGTAGTACAGTTTGCCGTTGCAGACAGGACAGGCGATGATTTCTAGTAAACGGTGATCCATGATTCCTCCTGATGGACCGAATAGATTCCGCAGCAGCATATCACATGATGGCAAACTCAGGGATCCGTTTGCGGCAAAGGCTGAGCGGGGTGTGGTCTTGTTCAGGCCGGGGAAATCTCCCAGCCCTGCTGACGGTCGGAGAAAAGCCCCGGCGGCAGACGACCGAAGGTGATACGTTGAGCCGACTGCCAGATGGCAAACTCTTCAATCGCCCGGAGCAACCCTTTCTCCAGCCCCGAGGTGACTCTGATCCCCTCTTCCAGCCACAGCGAAAAAACCTCCAGAACCCCGTTTTTCCGATGCACCTTGCTGTCCATTCTGCCCACCAGTTTTCCCTGGTGCAGCAGCGGCAGAACAAAGTAGCCATACTGACGCTTCGGCGCCGGTGTGTAGCACTCGAGGCGATAGCTGAAATTGAAGAGTTGCTCAGCGCGTTTACGGTCCCAGACTACCGGGTCAAATGGCGAGAGTACCGCGCTATGGCTGGCGGCGAGTTTACCGCCGGGCGCCGATTCCAGCTGCCCGAGCGCTTCGTGGTGGAGCCACATGTCGCCCAGTTCCTCGACCTTCACCGGAACCACCGTGCCCTCCTCCTGCCAGCTCGCCAGCAGCGTCGGCAAAGCGGGCTGGCGGAGACGATAGTAATCAGCCAGCCACTGGGGGCGAAAAATGCCGAGGCTCCGGGCACTGTTGCGCAGCATTAACGCCTCCGCCTGCGGCTGCGTCAGCGCATCGCGCTCATCGTCCCAGTGCGGCATGACGCGATGCGTCAGGTCGTACACCCGCTGGAAGTTACGCCGCTCCACCACCATCACTTTACCTGCGGTAAACAGGCCTTCCAGATGGCGCTTGTGCGGTTTCCACTCCCACCAGCCGCTGGCGCCTTTGCGCGGATGTTCAAAGTCGGCCGAACGAACCGGACCATTCTGCGCGATATGCTCCAGCAGCAGCCGAATATCGTCAGCATGTTCCGTCATCCACGCCTTGTGATACTTCCAGCCCATATTATCGGGCGTCAGCATACGGTGGCGCACCAGAGCAAAGTCGCTACGGGGCAGGAAACAGGCTTCATGAGCCCAGTATTCCATCAGCTCCCCGCTGCGCAGGGCGTCCTCCAGCCAGCTTTGCGGATAGCTGCCAAGACGGCTAAAAAGCACAAGATAAGGGCTGCGGGCAACGACGTTGATGGTATCGATTTGCAGCAATGACATCTGCTGAATAGTTGACAGAATATCGCTGGCGCGGGCACGTCGCCGGGGCTTCTTCAGCAATCCCTGCGCCGCAAGATGGAGATGACGGGCTTCTTTAAGCGACAGTTGTAGTACCGACATGCAGGTTCTCCGTAAAGGACTCCGGCACAGCGTTATTGAAGCGAACGTGGCAGAACTAACGTTGCGCCAGCGTCACCAGTTCCGTCAGCAGCTGCTGTGCGCGTTCATCCGTCATTATGGCGTCGACAGGTAAATACCACCAGTTTGCTTCGGCAAACCCACGACATTTCACCGCATCTTTCTCGGTCATCAGCAGCGTTTGCTGTGGATTCACAAGGGCGGAAACGCTCGTCTGAGTCAATGCCTGGTGATCGGCAAGCGCGACGGTTTTTACCGGCAGGACGCCGCAGCTTTCCAGCGTGGCGAAAAAGCGCGGCGGATGACCGATCCCGGCCATGGCAACGACATTATCGAAAGAAGCCACGTCACGCCGTTCGCCGCTGCGTAAATTTACCGCCAGTCCGGGTCGCAGCTGCATGGGAATTTCCCCCGCCTGCGCGATGCCGCCGTTAACAATGATGGCGTCGACGCTGCGTAAACGTGACGCGCGTTCACGCATCGGCCCGGCCGGTAGCCACCAGCCATTGCCAAAACGGCGCTCGCCATCAATTACCACAATTTCTTTGTCCCGCGCCAGCTTGTAGTGCTGCAGGCCATCATCGGTGATAATGAGCTGCAAATCATGTGCATGAAGCAGCGCCTGCACCGCCTCACGACGCGCTGGCGAGACCGCAACCGGCGCGCCGGTGCGTTGAAAAATGAGTACCGGTTCATCGCCGGCTTCCGCGGTACTGGTGTCATTGCTGAGCAGTAACGGATAGCTCGCCGCTTTCCCGCCATAACCGCGGGAAACGACGCCAACGCGGATACCGCGCTGCTGGAGCTGTTCCACCAGCCAGATGACCACCGGCGTTTTGCCGTTGCCTCCGGCGGTGAGATTCCCCACCACCGCCACCGGAACCGGCGCTCGCCAGGCTTTCTTCAGCCCCAGCCGATAGCTGAGGCGGATCAGCCCGCTCACCAGGCCATAGAGCCAGGAGAGCGGCAGCAAGAGTCGCCATACGGGCGACTCACCGGACCAGATGCGCGCAATCATTGGCCAAACTGCATCTTATGTAGCTGGGCGTACACGCCGCGGTGTTCCAGCAGATCGGCATGGCTACCGCGCTCGACAATGCGGCCATCTTCCACCACCACAATTTCATCGGCTTGTTCGATGGTGGAAAGACGGTGGGCAATCACCAGCGAAGTGCGGTTTTTCTGCAGTTCGTCGAGGGCGGCCTGGATCGCGCGTTCAGACTCGGTATCCAGCGCCGATGTCGCTTCGTCCAGAATCAGAATCGGGCTGTTACGCAGCAGCGCACGCGCGATGGCAATACGCTGACGCTGACCGCCGGAGAGCAGTACGCCGTTCTCACCGATAACGGTATCGAGGCCATTATCCATTTTGCTGATAAAGTCCATCGCGTAGGCCATACGCGCCGCTTCTTCGATCTGCTCACGGCTGTACTCTTCCGTGCGCGCATAGGCAATGTTGTTGGCCACGGTATCGTTGAACAGATGAACGTTTTGCGACACCAGCGCCACCTGATCGCGCAGGGATGCCAGAGTGTATTCACGCAGATCGTGGCCATCCAGCAAAATCTGGCCGTTATCGATATCGTAAAAGCGCGTAATCAGGCTGGCGATGGTCGATTTACCCGACCCCGAACGCCCGACCAGGGCGACCGTTTTACCTTCCTGGATGTTGAGGTTGATATTTCGCAGCGCCGGCGTTTCACGGCCCGGATAGGTAAAGGTGACGTCTTTGAATTCCAGGTTGCCCTTCGCCCGCTCGATAACCAGCTTGCCTTCGTCTTTTTCCTGTTCGGAATCAAGAATCGCAAACAGCGTCTGGCAGGCGGCCATCCCGCGCTGGAACTGAGCATTGACGTTAGTCAGCGACTTCAGCGGGCGCATCAACGCGATCATCGAGGAGAAGACGACGGTGATGGTACCGGCAGTTAACGTTTCCATGACGCTCGGGAAGCTGGCGGCATAGAGAACAAATGCCAGCGCCAGTGACGCAATCAGCTGAATAACCGGGTCAGAAATAGACGACGCAGAGACCATTTTCATCCCCTGCAAGCGCATTTTGTTGCTGACCTTATCAAAACGTTTGGTTTCTACCGCCTGACCGCCAAACATCAGCACTTCTTTATGCCCTTTCAGCATCTGCTCTGCGCTGGTGGTCACCTGCCCCATGGTGTTTTGCATATTCTTGCTGATATTACGAAAACGCTTCGATACCACGCGAATCGCCATCGAGACGATGGGGGCCAGGACGATCAGAATCAGCGACAGCTGCCAGCTGTAATAGAACATCATCACAAACAGACCGATGATCGAGGCGCCTTCGCGCACGACGGTAATCAAGGCGCTGGAAGAGGATGACGCCACCTGTTCGGAATCATAGGTAATGCGTGACAGCAAGGTACCCGTGGACTGTTTATCAAAGAAGGAGACGGGCATCCCCATCATATGGCTGAACAGACGGCGGCGCATTGTCATGACGACTTTGCCTGAAACCCACGAGATACAGTAGCTCGAAATATAGCTGGTGACGCCACGCAGTAACATCAACCCAATCACGACCAGCGGCATCCATAGCAGCACTGAGCGATCCGTTTTACCAAAACCATCATCCAGTAACGGTTTAAGAAGCGATAGCATGAAGGTATCACTAGCGGCGTTAAAGACTAACGCAACTGCCGCGACGATCAGTCCGGTTTTAAATGGCGCAATAAGCGGCCAGAGGCGGCGGAAGGTCTGCCACGTGGAGAGATCTTTATCATTCTGCATTCAATAAACCAGCTTATGTTGAAATAGCCGCATATTCTACCCGTTATCCACGGTCTCGCCAAACCACTGATGATACCAACGCGGTAAAAGTTGATCTCGTAAGCTTTGGATTTGCCAACCTTCTGGAGAAAAAATAACCGTAATTTGTCCCTGATGCGGCGTATCGAGCCATCGATAGCCCTGCTGACGGTAGCGCTGCACCACTTTAGCCGCAGGCATACGCCAGGCATTATATCGCGAGGCCGAAGCCAGCGCCGCCGCGCCACCGACCCGCTGCAATAAGGCAAGCGCAGAAGAGGTATGACTCCCGTGGTGCGGAACCTGGATAAGTGTAGACGCAAGATGTTGCCAGTAGTGGCTCAGCATGGCCCGTTCTGCCGGAATTTCAATATCTCCGGTCAGTAGAATGCTCTGCTTGCCGTCATCAATACGGACCACGCAGGAGCGGTTATTGCCCGTCAGGCTGGAATCCGGCAACGGCCACAGCACGCGAAAAGTTAATCCACGCCATCGCCAGCTTTCGCCTCGTCGACAGGGAAGATGCCCCCGCCAGCCCAGCGGACTGCGGATCCAGAGCTCGGGCCAGGCCTTCAGCAGCGAATTGAGACCGCCGCGGTGGTCAAGGTGTTCATGGCTCAACACAACGCCCTCCGGGCGCAGGTGATGCCAGCGTAGCCAGGGAATAATAATCTGCTGACCGCTATCACCATCGGGCCAGGCCAGTCCGGTATCATAGAGGATTGCCGCCCCCTCGCGCTCAATGACCATAGCCAGCCCCTGCCCGACGTCCAGCATCGTGACCCGCCATTCATCTTTCGCTCCATGGCGCCAGAAGGGCCAGCTCAGCAGCAGCGTGCTGCTAAGACAAAGCGCCGGTAGCGAACGCCAGGCATGAAAACGCCACACCAGCAGTATCAGCCAGGGCAACGCGCTGAGCCCCGCCCAGCGAAAATCCAGACTGAGCCAGCCCTGCGGCAGCAGATGCAAAAACCAGAATAGTGCTGCCAGCAGGCGGTCGGCCAGCCACCACACCGCCATTTCAACCACGACAGGTCCGCTGAGATGCAGCAGCATCGCCAGCAGAATCGTGGGAACAACCGCAAAGGTGACCAACGGTACGGCTATCAGATTTGCTACCCAGGCGGTCAGGCTGATGCCGTGGAAAAGGAGAATCTGAATTGGCAATAGCAGAAACATCAGCCCAAGCTGCAGATGGCCTAAAGCAAGCCCTTCACGCCACGGCCAGCGCCACGTATGCCGCTGCAGCGGCACCAGCTGATACCAGAAAATCAGCGTTGCGACGGCGAAGATGGACAGCCACAGACTATCAGACAACACCGCCAGCGGATCGGCGAATAAGATAGCGCCAATACAACAGAGCCAGATTTGCCAGGACGACCAGCGTCTGGCAGATAGCCGTAGGCCCACCACGCAGCTCAGGGCTACGCAGGTCCGCAGCGCAGGCGGCTGCATACCGGTCAGCCAGGCATAAAATAGCGCGCAGCCCAGACCGATAAGTAACGGCATTCTCCAGCCAATCCATCGGCACGGGAAAAAGAATTGCAGCCCCCGAACCACCAGTCCACCGAGTATGGCGCCTAACGCAATATGCAACCCCGAAATCGCCATCAGGTGTGAGGTACCGGTCTCCTGCATCAGACGTTTGATATCCCGCGGTACAACCAGTCGCTCGCCCATCCCGAGCCCGAGTATCACCGACTGCCAGGGAAAAGCGTCGAGAGTACGTTCCAGCGATGCCAGATAGCGAGCGCGGTAGCTGCACGTCGGGTCTGATGCTTCGGCCGACGTAAAGCGCCCGGTTAGCGAACGATGTTGCGCCAGGGCAAAACGCTGGCCGTCAAAGCCCCCTACGTTGAGCTGACTATGGACCGGGCGAAGACGGACGGTCATCTTCCAGCGCTGCCCGGCACACGGCAGGTCGGGCAGCGCATTACCATAAAGAGTTACCCCTGGCGCCGGCCATAGCCTCTGCCCGTTGAAACGGAGAATATTTCCCTGGTAGGTGGTCTCACCTTCGACGGCCGTTAGCTTAATTTCAACCTGCCGGTTGCCACCGGGTAGCACCTGCATCGGCCACAGCACCTGACGCGCGCTCAGCACACCCCAGGCAAAAAACAGCATGGTCAACGCCAGGTAACGCAATGGCCTCCAGCGGTAAAGCGACATCAGGATCGCGCCGCCGATAATGACCTGAACGGCGAGCGGTGTGGGCAGTTCTGGCAAGAACAGCAGTGGGCAGATCCCGACAACCACGCACCCGGCAAGCTGTGATAAACGCATGTCCCCTCCCTGTTGACGGAGAGTATCGCGTGAAAGCTAAAGGTCGTCAGCGGTCGGCGGCCGGGTATGGATTTCGGCTTCCGCAAAACCTACGGGGTTGCAGCAAAACGAAGATGTTGCTGTGAGGCGGGGCAAACCGGAGGCATAAAAAAAGCACCGCAAAGGTGCTTTTTTTATCATCGGAGTACGTTGTCGCGGCTGTGCGAAACTTACTCTTCGTAAATATTGGCGCGGTCGCGTAATTCTTTCCCAGGCTTAAAGTGCGGAACGTACTTACCTTCCAGTTCGACTTTATCGCCAGTCTTCGGGTTACGCCCGGTGCGAGGTGCTCGATAATGCAAAGAGAAGCTGCCGAAACCGCGGATTTCAATGCGCTCACCTTGAGCAAGCGTTGAGGCCATATGTTCCAGCATTTCTTTAACAGCATCTTCGACCGCTTTCGCAGGAATGTGAGATTGCTGGCTGGCAAGTCTTTCTATCAATTCTGACTTGGTCATTATTCCTCCGGTTTCCTTCAAGGCAAAATTAGCTAACTGCTTTAAACAAGGGCGGCCGTAGCCGCCCTTTGTGCTTGATTACAGGACGAATCCTGCAATCTGTCAAGTAAACTCGTCGTAATTCAGGTTGTTGTAACCTGAATGACTAAGATTACTCGCCTTTAGCTGCTTTGAAAGCTTCAGCCATTGCGTTGTTAGAGAAGTTTGCATCTTCCTGTTTGTTAACAGTTGCGATTGCATCTTTCTCATCAGCTTCGTCTTTAGCACGAACAGACAGGCTGATTGCACGGTTTTTACGATCAACGCCGGTGAATTTAGCTTCAACGTCGTCGCCAACGCTCAGAACCAGAGTTGCATCTTCAACGCGGTCACGGGAAGCTTCAGAAGCGCGCAGGTAACCTTCAACGCCGTCAGCCAGTTCTACGGTTGCGCCTTTAGCGTCAACTGCAGTGACTTTACCGTTTACGATTGCGCCTTTCTTGTTCAGTGCAACCCAGTTGTTGAACGGATCTTCTGCGAGCTGTTTAACGCCCAGAGAGATACGCTCACGCTCTGCGTCAACCTGCAGAACAACTGCTG